>Ga0209657_1000660_pt1 | contig 21944 bp, 39 predicted proteins | sample SaaInlV_100m_DNA_FD_184650 | JGI IMG/M metagenome (GOLD analysis project Ga0209657, IMG submission 184650) | Marine microbial communities from expanding oxygen minimum zones in the Saanich Inlet - SI037_S3LV_100m_DNA (SPAdes) (version 2) | ecosystem: Environmental > Aquatic > Marine > Intertidal... | reverse complement strand
TATACTGTAACTGCAACGTTTTTACTATCAAAGTTGTGTGTAACTGCTACTGAAGTTTGACTAGTAAAAGAGCTTGCTACTGTAGCTGCTTGAGATACTGTAATGTTTGTAAGGTTTGAACCATCTACTGCTGGTAGTTTAGCACTACCATCTAGTTGTACAATTTTGTTTGCTGTTGTTCCTACATCTACTGCTAGTGTACCTGTGCTTGTAATAGTACCACCTGTTAATCCTGTGCCGCCTGCTACACTTGTTACTGTACCAGTTGTTGTTGAATAGTTACTGTCATTAGTCCACTGACTAATAGCACCACTCTTGTTTGTAAATGTATCTGTGCTCGTTGCTGTAACGGCACCTGATAAGTTAGACCAGTTACCATTAGCATAACCTACAAAGTTATCCGTTGAAGTATTATAATATAATGTACCTTCTACCGGCGAACTTGGTGCTGATGCTTGAGCATTAAGAATTGTTTTATCAGCATAAACTGTATTGGCATGTACATCTTTCCAACTTTTAGTTGTTGAACCTAAGTCTTTTGTATCTGTAGTGTCAGGCTCTACACTACTTGATAGTATAATTTTACCTGTGCCATTTGGGTCTAATGTAATATCGGAATTTGCTGTAACTGAAGCAATCGTTGTACCTGTTAAATCTAAGTTTGTATCAACTGCTCCTACTTGCCACAAGTTTTGAAAGTTTGTATTAGTTTTGATTAAAGCGTCACGTAAGTAATCACCAGATCCATCGTCTGCTGTTGTTCCTACATTTATAATCTCTCTTGTATATGCCATTTGTATTACCTATTAATGTAAGTCAACCCAAGCGCCATTGGCTCTGCCTTTGAACTTGTGTGCTGTACTATCATAATAGATCATACCGTTTGTTGGCGAGGCTGGTGCCGTTCCTGGATTGTGTAATGTGTGACCAGCACTTACAGAAGTACTTGCTGTAATTGTGCCACCGAATATTGTTAACCATTGTTTTGTAGCACTACCTAAACTCTTTTGAGCATCATCAGTAGGTCTAAGATCACTTGCTATTGCTACATGACCTGTTCCTGCTGGATCAAGTGTAATACTTTCGTTAGTTGTAGTAGATGAAATAGTACTAGCATGAATTGATAAGTCTTCTACTGCTAGTGTACCTGTTGTAGCATTCCATGTCATTCTGGCATCATGGCTTACATCACCGTCAGCATCCATATAAAGTACAGCATGGTCAGTATGAGCATCAAGTCTTAATTTTGTTGACAGGTCTACTATTACAACACCAGTACCATTAGTATCAAGTACTAAATTGCCGTTAGTGTCAGTTGATGTAATTTTGTTACCGGATATATCAATATTAGTACCTGTAGCACTAGCACCATATATCTCATCAAAGTTATCATTAATTTTATCAAAGGCTGTTCTTAACGGATCACCTGTTCCGTCATTTGCTGAACTACCTAGATTTACAGTTTGTTTTGCCATTGTCGTGTTCCTGTTTTATATATTGTATTTATATTATTAAACAGCAAATGATTCACCACAACCACAACTTGCTGTTGCTTGTGGATTCTTAACTGCTAGGAACGAACCACCTAATTCGACAACATAATCAATGGTACTGCCTAAAACATACATTTCGGCTAGTTTATTAATTAATAATTTATTATCTGAATCAGTATCTAAACTTACTTCAATCCAATCGCTTGGATCAGTGACTTCACTAGTCATTTGCCAGTCATATGTGAACCCACTACAGCCTCCACCTTTTACGGTAAATGTAGCATATTTTTCATTGCTATTTTTAGTTGCTTTAAGCAAATAATCTTTTGCTTCTTGTGTTACTTGTATCATTTTAAAATCCTAATTCTAATTGGGCTAGTTCGCTCGCTAATTTTGGCCCAAATGTTGGTTGAAATGACAGTTCAACGTTAACAGTATTTATACCTTCAACTTTTTCAACTGCCTCTTTTACCCATTTTGGCATTTCGCCTGCTACTGGACAGAAAGCACTAGTTAATGTCATTATAATATCAACGTTATTGTCGTTGTCAACATCCATTTTATATATAAGTCCTAAGTCATGTATGTTTATGTGTATCTCAGGGTCATTTACTGTTCTTAGTGCTTCTTTAATTAGTTTTGCTTGTTCAATATTTCCATTAGTTGTGACCCAATCAAATGTCATATCTTCGCTTCTATATCTATTATGTACGTCTGGTTGTTTCTCAGTCAATATGGTTTACTTTTACAACTAGGCTATTTGATTCTACATCACGTAGTTCACATTGGCAACCTAGTCTGCTCTTTCCTTCTACCATGTTAGGAGCATAGTCTAACAAATCCAATTCACTTAGGTCTGTTGCTTGTCCTATGATTTCACTTCCTTTTTCTACTACTACATGGCAAGTAGCACAAACACAAGATCCTCCACAATCACCCCAAGGTTCCCCTTTGAAGTGATCATAGAGTGCGATCATTATGTTATCAGTGTCAGTGTATTCAACATCAAATTCTCTACCTGATCGTGTAATACACTTAAACGTTTTCATAATTAACCTTTAGTTAATACTTGATAAGCGCCATAGGCTATTGCGGCATAGGCGGCAATGTTAATCCAACTACCCATGAACAGAATAACCAATCCCACAGCAACTAGTCCTAGTCCACCGTGTGATGCTTTTTCTTTAAGTCTGCTTGTAATAAAATCCATATCGGACCTCCTTCATTGTGTGGCTAAGCCACGTTAAATTAAGCATTTTCTAAAACTTTCCTAATGCTTAAAACCTTTTGCTTTATTAAATCCGTATAAATTGGATTCGTACTCCACTTTTTTAGGAGTTCTATTTGTTTGTTGATATCGATTGAGTTTGATTTTAATTGATTAGATCTTTCTTCTCGAAACAATTCATAAGCATGATGATTGTTTATAGTACTTATCATATGTTTAACAGAATCACACTTGGTTTTGTATGCTCTTACACCCCATTTTACATCAGGATTACCTAACGGTTTTAACTGAGGTATTGTATCGTCCCATGTTCTAATGCCAAACAAGTTATTACCTTCGTTGGCAAATCTACTTTTACCATAACCTGATTCTAGTACTGCCATTGATATAATAATCTCTCTGTGTATCCTATCCTCAGGAAGTGTACTTAAATTAACGTAATCAATACACTTTGTTACTGCTAATACAAACTCGTTGTTATTAGAGTATTCTATTGATGGTGGTTGTAGTCCAAAAGCATTCCATTGTTTTAATGTTTCTTGTTGATATATTGCCTTTGCTTTGTCTATTACATAAGTGTTAGGATAAAATGTTCCTACGCCAAATGCTAATGCGATTGATGTACCTAGCAGAGTAATAGCAAATACTATTACTTTTAATTTCTTTTTCATATAAGATTATACTTTCTTTCCGGCAGTTTTCAACTCGGACTTAGGAACAACCATGTAAGGTCCTTTGTTGTATGCTGGAACGATAGAATATTGTTTGCTTATTTCAATACGTTCTGCTTCTTCTTTCCAATCACGTTTTGTACCACTATTGCCTGGAATATTATTACTTGTCATACTAGGAATAATTGGTGTTTCCCTAACCTTAGGCATTGGTGCCGGTGCTTTTTTAATTACTTGGTTAGTAGAACGTGGTGTGAAGTAGCCCTGTACATAATCTATATACTCATCTAATGTCATTTGTAGACTATGTAAATGCTTTTGCCTCAAACGTTTATTGTGTTTCTTAAGTTCTATTTTCATGTCTTCTCTTTGCTTGACAGATAGAACTCTTCGTTTACGAGATTGTGTATTCAACGAGGTCATGCCTCGTACTAAACCCATTGTCATATTAAGATTTCTTTGTGAAGGTTACTGTTTCAAACTTATCTTCATTGCCTGAATCAAAGTTCATCTTAGACATACCAAAATCTGTAGGAGCCATTGTATCTTCAAATAACTTAAAGTCTTGTAACTTGTATTCTAACATACTGTTTAAGATCTTAAGAATGGCTTTCTTGTTTTTGATATCATTAGAAGAACCTGGAGCAAGTAATTTAATAACTTTCTCCAAGTCCTCAATGTCTTTTAAAGTATCTATCATACTCGGCTCCAATTAAAACTGATGTATGTAATCTACTGTGTAACCCTTACCATCAACCATAAAAGTTAAAGTTGAATGAGAGTAAACATTTACACTAGTCTCTTTATATCTAGTTTCAATTGAACAATGTGTACCTGTAGTACTTGTACCTTGCTTGTTCTTGTTAGCCATATCAGCACCTAGTATAGCACCTAAAATAGTAGCGGCATCGTTACCTTTACCTTTACCAATTTGGTTACCAATAATACCACCGATAATTGCTCCACCTAATACATCACCTGTACTAGCACCACCTGAGTGTGTAGTAACATTTCTACATACTTCAACGTTGTATGGAACCTGTTGTATTACATCTTTGTAATGATGATAAACGTTTGGTCTTTCAACATTACCTGCCATTGCTGACGTAGTAAAAATTGTTACCATAATACCAGCAACTAAAGTTTTAATCATATTTTTCATCTTTGTCTCCTTTTTATTATTATTGTTTATTAACATTTATACTTACAGTATACGCTCTTTAGGCCAATATGTCAACCATTATCTTGTCTTTTTTGCCTGTGTAAACCATTGATTTTACTAGGTTTTTTAAAAAAGATTAAGATTTTATCTCTAGATCACGGTAAAACCACCAATAATTTTCATCATTTTCGGTGTTTGGAATGGTTTTTGTGTCCAAATATACCAACATATCCTTCCAAGTTTGACCATCAGGATTATCATAATCCATGTATGGGTATTCTTTAGTATCTCTAACCGGTTGGTTAAAACTCTCAAATTGTATCTTGTTTTTTAATCCTGTGTGTATTAGTAAACTTCCTGTGTGTTCTTTTAAATCACCAACCACACCATTTTTATGCTTCAACCAAAGTGGAGTATAATGATTGTGATGATTCTCTACACTTCGTTCAAATGCTGACCATTCTGTTTTATCAATACTAGGTCTAAAGCCAGGCAAAATTTCTCCATTTCTAAGTTTAATTTCATCATACATTTCCGTTATATTAACAAAGTAGCAACTGTTAAACATTCTTAAATAGAATCCTTCGTCTGTTCTATCTATCATATGTCCTATTGCCCACCAACGTTTTCCAGATGTTTGTTCTAGTACTAGTTCAAATGTTTTACTAGGCTCTAAGAAAATATTTCCAGTACTAATAACACAAGCGATATCAATAGTGTCTTTGTTTTTATCTATGTGTTTCCATATCTGCTTTTGTCTATAATCCTCATTTGGAAATGCTACTACCTCTGAGTCTGGGTACATTAGTTTAGCATTCTCTACTGTATGATTAAACAATCGAGTTGTGAGTTCGTTTTCTTTATATGGATTATTAACATATATTGTTAGTTTACGTTTCATAATTTCCTTGCTAAATCAAATATAGGATCAAAGTAACTAGCACATAGTTTGAATCCTTCAAAGTTTAAATGACAATTATCGTTATGTCTCAAAAATTTTGATATATGTTTATCTTTTGGAGATTTTTCATTTGCCCATTTTAAAAGATATGTTTCATTAATTATGTTTTCTTTAAGGAAGTCAACATCGCTACTAGGAAAATTATCGTAAAATCCTTGACCGTTATATTCATTACCGTGTTTTGTTGTTACAGGTTTATCCCATTGATAAAATTTAACTCGTTTTCCTTTGCTTGTTAAGTAACCATGTATTAGTTTTAATATACTAACAACATGCTTTTGTCTTGCTCCATATGAATAAGTGTTCATAAATTTAATTACAGGCCTTTGATCTTTTTTCGAAGCACGATCATAAACTTCCCAATGAAACTGCTGGTTTAAATCTTTGTCATCTAGCATTGCCCAAGCATTATCAATTGTTGGTACTCTATTATATGTTTTGTCAATGTTTAGTAATTGGCCGCCTTGGTATATTTGTAGTGGATAAAAGTTTTCGTATTCAGTTAAGTACCTATCATCTACAAGCCATGATAGTCTTAAATAATTAGGTATTTCGATACAGTATACATCAGGACTATAGTTCTCTTCAGTAAATATTACCCTTTCAGGCCACACATCAATACCACTGCCAGATGAACTTATACTATAAAGTTTAAATTTAGGGTTTTGTTTTGATAGTTCTTGTATTAAGTTTCTTCCGTCTACAAGTGTAGCAAAGTTGTTATCATCGTACGCGGACCAGTTTTCTAACTTATAAGTTTTAGGATCATGTTTTCCAGATTCTCTAGTCACTCTAGTTTGTGGTTTTGGTATTTCACCTTCTAGGTGAAGATACGAAGAGCCTACAAATGCTATTTTTTTAGCCATTTAATGGCTCCTTAGTGTACAGTTTTAGATGCGATGTCTTCCGGAAGAATGGTTGTTTCAACATTATTCCTAGTTTGATAGATGTGTGCGATAATTTGATCATATTCTTCTTGAGGTAGTATTGTTCTATAAAGTTTCATAGCCTCTGCTACTAATGGGCCAGCAATTACTAATCCACTTGTTGTTGATAAATGCCTTACAATTAATGCTTCGAGTTCTGCTTGAAACATAATCATATCATCACTTTTTGCTTCAGGATCATCAAAGTCATAATCCATCTCGCGATGTCTTAATAAAAATTCATCTTCTTGTAATAGTTTTAGTCCACCTTGATCTTGGCGTCTTTTTTCTTCTTCTAGTTCTTTTAATGCTTGTTGGTCTTCTTCGAATGCTTTAATCTCTTCGAATCGATCTTCTTGTTGTTGTTTTGCTTTTTCAGAAAGAAATTTATTAAAGGACTCTGGGTCTCGCCCTAGCAATCTATCACTAAATTGTAGTAATACTCTTGCCGTGCCTAATTTAAGTTTTTCTCGCCAGTTCATTAATATTATTTATTTAATTTTTTGGCGGCTAAGGCCTTTTCGGTCTTCTTAAAAATTTTATAGGCAATCTTTGCGGCTTTTCTACGTTCTTGTCTACTGTGTTCCGCTGGCTTAGGTCCTACATCTTGTGGAGACTTTTCCCAACCGTACATAAATTCACCTACTCTTGCCATATATTATCTTCTTCCCATCTTTGCTTTTAAAGCCGCTCTTTTCTTTTCTGAAATTACCGCTTGTCTTACTTTTCTGCCTATTGGTAATACTTGTATCATTTCGTAGACTCCGCCTTTTTTGGCTTCCCATTCTACTTTTACGTTCGAGCTCTCTGATCCACTCTGATACGACTTCACTGCCTTTTTATAACTTATTGCCTCTTTTGTTTCTATCTTGTCCCCATCATAAAATGTGAACGTTCTCATCTTTGCCATAAAGCCTTTCTATTAGCATGATGCTAATTAGGTATAATAGTGACCCCCTTAGTTCTCCTTACTCAATCGAACTGTTCTCCGTCCTACTATCGATAGTTCCTGCCCGTTTCCGATCTGTTCAGCCCACATAACAAATAGCGAACTTTTAACTATCTTTCCAATCTGTGTAGTATTACTTATAAAGTACTACTATAATTTACCAGTTTACCACGTTAAAATTCGTAATCTGGTTCGTCTGCCTTGTAACTTGTACAAACATACAACAATGCTTTCCGGGCCTGTTTAACATTGGCTCCTTTAACATTACGAAGAATAAACCTAATTGCTTTATCCTTGCCTAACTGTAATCCATATACGGCTTCAGTAGCCGCATTTTCTAATTCGTCAGTTTTATATTCTAGTTGTTCTGCTGTAAGACTTGTCATTGTTGTTTCCTCTTATATACAATGATAAAAATAGATTCCTATTACACCTGTTTGGTAGTAATAGAAACAATGGAATCGGCTGATACGTTTTGTTGTTCAGCAGATTTAATAGCACGGTTAACGCTCTCATTTTCAGTAGAGCCGTCCCATGATTCAAGTGACTCAATTTTAGAGCCTGTTTGTACTTCGATTGTTGTTATAAACATATTAGCCTTTCTTTGTTTGTATTAGTTTAATATAACATCTTTTAAATATTTGTCAACCACTTTCTGTATTTAATTGATAATTAATTTTTCGGGTGAAGTAATGCCATAAGTTACCATTGCTTTACTGTTTTCGCTATTGTCAGTATACTTTAATGAATATGTGGTATTGAACACATTATCCCATAAAAACATCCATCCTATAGTGTTTCTTGCTTGTGGATTATCTCCAATAAACTCTATATTGCTATTGCTAAAGGTACCATTTGTTGTTAGTCCTGTAAATTTAGGATTACTGTAATTTTTAGATGCCCATTTTACAAACTTTTCAATTTTAGGGTATTTCTTTTGTATATTAATACCTTGATTGTGTAATATTACAGACATAACAATCATTGCTTGGCCTACTTCGTTACCACTAGATATTCCGTAGTTACCTCCATTGCCTTTCTGATGCTCGGATTTAAATGTTCCATTACTTCTCATTGATTTGTAGTACTGCTCGAAACCATTAACACCTGCGGTAAAGTAAGTGTCGTTCATATCGGCGATCCCCCATAACATATATGCTACATTCTTTTTAATACTTTCGTGGTTTGCTGACTCATGCGATAGTTTCCAACCCCACCGGTCGCCAATTGTACCGTCCATAGGACCTTGTTCCAAAACCCATACACGTTGTTGTAACCAATTGTGTACTAAATTGTATTCTTCTTGTGAATACATTTGATTTCTTTGTAATACAATATGAGCTTCTATCAACGGAATAATTGTGAGATAAAACCAATTTAAAGAGTTAGCGAATCCTTGGTAATCTTCTTGCCCGTTGCCTTGTCTATAGATAAAAACATCGGCTTGTAATTCTTTTAACCATTTGCCTTCTGCTCCTTCAATCAATCCTTGTTTTAAACTTTCTAGATTATTGGATTGTATTAAATGAGATATATCATACGAATGCCTATACGAGTTAACCCTGTGTCCTCCGTCAACAGGATAGCCTAGTTTTATAGCCTCAGGGTCTAAGATAATCATTCTATCGCCCCCATTTTCATCAACACTAGGAGCAAAAATCATACTATCAAAATACTCTGTCCATTTCATTTCGTCACAGATTCCCATAGCACAATCTTCTAAGATAAACTCGTTACTTTCCCAACCAAATCCCCATATGCCTGACATGGTTGTTGGTTCATGTTTACCTTCGTATGCTATATTAATAGCAGAGTTTGTACCGTTCCAAACATTCTTACCTATGAATAGTTTTGGCTGTGTAGTTAGTTCTTCAATTATTACATTACAAGATCCTAACGTTATAACACAACTGTATGCGGAATCTTTACCTGTTGGCCAACTATTCCTTTCACTTCCTATTGCTTCGTGTGTAAAAAATAATGCCCAAAAACATAAACAAAATGTCATTATTAAAATTAATAGTTTATTGTTACTGCCCATTGTCCCTCCTGTATAAGACTTCATCTAAGGAGATAGGTGTAGCATTTATTTGTTCTACACAAACGTTCACATAACGGTTATCTCCCATTGTACGATCATGTATATGACCATGTACGTTAGCATCAAACCTGTTCAACTGATCTGGATGTACAGGTATGTGTGTTAGTATCATCTTATAAAGTTCAAATGCTCCACGAAGATCTTTAAAATATTTCATGTAATCTTTTACATCAAACATGTCGTGGTTACCTTTTATAAGAATCTTTTTACCGTTAAGTTGTTCTAGTAGAGCAAGTTTCCTACGAGGAAATGCTACGTCTCCTAAATGATAAACTCTATCATTTGGTCCTACAGTTTTGTTCCAACGTTCTACCATAAGAGCATCGCCCTCTTCTGAGTTGTTAGCGAAGTCTCTTACTCGTGTTCCATCAAAGTTTGTGAATTTGTAAACTGGGTCATGCCCAAAGTGAGTATCACTTATAAAATATCTTTCCATTAAATATCAAAGGCCCAGTGGGTCCAAGGCTCCCTTTCAGTAGGATTAAATTTAGTAACTTCAACTCCACCAACGTGAGTGGTAAAGACAACTTCTTCTATTGCCTTCTTAATTATATCAACTTCAACGGAGTCTAAATCATCTGCCCAAAGTGTACCGTGTTCAAACCAAACTTTAGGTTGTGGCATATCATCTGTGCTGAACGAATCTTTTATAGATTCTAAAACTGTATTCTCAATACCCATTGTTTACTCCTTATCTTTATTAACTATACCTATAGTATACAGTATTTTGGCCAATCTGTCAACCATTATTTTGCTGTCTTTCCCAGGTATGTTCAGACGTTAACTTAAAACTGCCCAAATGCTCCATTTTCCAACGTTCTGGCTCGATCATACTCAAAAATATACCGTGTGTTCCGCTATACAAATAATATGTTTGGCCTACTACAGGATTAATATTACATGTAGCATTATATACTAATTCAGTATCTTCTGTTAGTTTGGCTAATCTAAAGTATTCTTGTTTAAGTTCTTCAAATTTAGAAGTAAGTTGTGCCCGGGCATTTGCTCCTCGTTCTCTCTTTTTACCTAAGACAGCAGGAACAGTAAATGCTGGTGCTCCTACATTAGTTGGGTAAGGTGATAGTCCAGGCTTCTCTGCTACCAGGTCGGGCTTCTTCTTAGGCATTAATCTTTATTGAATTTTTCACTCGCAACTGATCCAAGTGCTGGTTCTTCGGTATGTCTACCTCCGTCAAAGACACATACAAAATATATGCCTCCGGGACCTGCTTCTACTTTGTGGAATACACCATCTTCAATTAGAACCATATCACCCTTTTGGACCATAAATTTACTGTCACCTAACGTCATAAATCCATTACCTTCAATAAACATATAAACTTCTTCTTGTCCTTCGTGTGTATGTCCGTTGGTAGACTTATTTGCTTTCATTGTTGTAGAACTTACAACAAGATTTTTAAGATGTGTATTATCTGTAACAGTATACCTGTAGTCTTTCTTAACTACTTCGCCACCTACATCTTTTATTGAAATTTTATGTGGATGTTTCATTACCCGAATCCTCTAATATTCTTACTGTTTTTCTGTGCTCAATATCTTTTAATTTTTTATCAATCTTTGCGATATTTTTATTAATATGAATGATCGTATTCATTAGGCCTATTCTCTCTCCTAATAATGCCATTTCATCTGAGTGTTCCTTAATATCAAGCATCCGGTGTCCATTCTGATGTGTTAATTTCAGTACGTCTAGCACTTGCTTCTATGGCTTTTTGTTGTAACGTTTTTTTAGTGCCATCTAACGGTCCTGGACCTTTAGTGTAGCCGTCTGATGTTGTGTCCTCTAATCGTTCCATTAGTTTGATTAACCTTAATATTTGTCCGGCAAACTCTGCTCTGCCCTCACAAATGCCTTCAGTACCATCTGATACTGGAGCATCTGTTTCCCATATTTCTTGTTCATCTATACAGGCTACTTTGATTGCTTCTATTATTTCCATATCTTAGCATACTCCTTTACTTTTAATAACATATTGTAAGCACCATTCCTCCGTTGGCCGGATAGAATAGTTCCAAAATCTAATTCTTTTGTTAAGTCTACTTCAGACTCAATTATTTCTTTAGGTGTTGACCCGCTGAATATGTCAGCGATTATACTTACTACACCTTTTGTTATAAAAGCATCACTGTCGCTTGAATACTTTATAACATCACCTTCTAACTTAGGCACTAACCAAACTTGACTCTGACATCCATGTACTTTCCAATCATTTGTTTTTAACTCGCTGGGTAAAACTGTACCAATTGTCTTACCCTTTTCCATGATGTATTGATACTTTTCAATGTTATCATCAAACATGTTTAGTTCTTCCTTGTATGTTGATACTTTACTAACTATTGACATGAACCCATCTAGTTTGATCACTGGTCCACTCCGGGTCTTCATAGTTTAGCATCTCTTCGCCTGAGTCAATATCACTATCCTCATACGGAACACACTCTTCAACTTTTTGTGTTTGATCATGGTCGTCATAGTTCCAATCGTTAGCATAAACTTCTACAGGTTCACCTCTGTGATATCCCTCTTGCCATTCAATCTTTTCTATTCCTCCATGTTCTAACACGGCATTTTCAGCCTCGTCAATTGTGTTAGCAACTACATCGTATTCAACCCAAGTAGAGTAATACTTTTTTACTCTAAACTTTTGTTTGCCGATATCTTTATGGGGAGCGTCTTCTTTGTATTTAATCATAATGCCTCCATTTTCATTGGTATCATACACGTTGGACAATCGTTAATCGTCTCATCATGAATCTCTTTTACCATTAAAGTAATGTAAATCAAAAGACCCAGGATAACAAGATTAATGCTTGTATTAATATATTTGTTCATTTGTTTCCTTTCTAGTTGTCGTAATAAATTGCGAATGTTTTCGCAAATTCTTTGTGGCAATAATCTCTTGGTCTCGTATAGCCATAAAAACTATTACCTCTAAATTTAAATCGTCTCTTCTTGCTAGGCAACATTTTAGAAAATGTATTGTACATAGCAATAGGAATTCCTTTGAAACTACTGCTTTCATAATCTGGACTTGTATACTTGTTTAATACGTCTTGCTCTTGTGTTGTAAAACAAGCAAAGATTGTAAATTTATCTAGTTTCATAAATCCCTTTTGTGTTTCTGTAGGCGTTAACCACGATCAATAAGTCCTTTCGAATCGGCAACTCTCTGCTCGTATTCTGCTATGTTCATCCATTGTCGTTAGGGCCTTCGCCTACTGAATTAGTTTTATAGTCCATTTTAGATACAAAGTATGTTACTACTAATAATCCAATGTAAATTGTTATAGTTAATATCATACTTTTGGGTCCTCTTTATTCATTTTATATAATAGTAAGACAGGAATTATATAACAACATAGTGTAAAAATTATGGCTGTTATCATACTTTCTCTCCTACTTCAAAGCCTCTAAATGTTTTAAACCTTGGGAACCTTAAACTGTATGTTCCGTCTTGGTTTTGTGTAATAGCATCTGCTCTTACTTCAACAATATTTCCAGGAAGCCTACCACGATCATTCCAGTAACTATCACGGTCACTGTCGCTAAACCCACTACCAACATTAACTTTGATATCTTTTCCGTCATCAGTGCCTTCACAAATGAATGCCCCCAAACGTCCTTCGTTTCGTCCTGTGCCTTCTTCAACATCTTTTATCTCCAAACTTACCTCAATAAAAGGTTTCATCTTTAACCAAGCATGACTCCTCTTACAAGTATAACCAGCATCAATGTCCTTGATCATTACACCCTCGTAACCACCTTCGACTGCTAGTTTATTAATTTCCGTAAATCTTGCTTGACCTTGTGGGGTGTCGAGGTCTACGTCTTCCCACTCTAAAGTTCTAATATGCTCTAATGTTTGGCTATTTGCTTCGACCCATGCCGTGACATCTTCACTTCGTTTACTTTGAACTTTGTCCCATGCTCCTTTTTTAAAGTCTGCTAAAGGTATTAGGTCAAACAAGTACAGCACGGCATCTACTGCTCCTGCTGAACTCTTTCTGTGAACTTGTTTCATTAAATCTTGAAAGTTGTCACTCATAACTTCACCGTCTAATACCATGTCTTGATCAAAGTTTGCTACTGCTTTAATTTCTTCACATATATGATCGAAGTTATGAAACTGTTTTCCGTTTCTACTAAACATTTCAACTGAGTCTTTCTTAACAATAGTAATAACTCTTACCCCGTCAAGTTTAATCTCAATTTGTTTAGTACCGGACATTTTCTTTTCGTGGTTAGCAGAATCATGTGCTAACTGACAAGTAAATGTAGGAATAATATACTGTGGTGTCTTTGCTTTCTTGGCTACATTGTTAATAGTCTTTTCACTTGTACCACATTTAAAGTCTTTAATAAGAATAAGTCTATACCAATCGTTCCATTGTTCGATTGTAGCCTTATTCATAATCTCTATAATTTTGTCCCTAGCATCGTGTCCTGTTAGTTCTCTATTTTGTAAAGGAGTTGCTAGTTCTGTAACAAAGTCAGCCCAAGTTAGGCCTACACCCTTGTTCTCTGTTTTCTCAGGAACTTGTTTAACACCAAATGTAACAAGTTTGTCTAGAGCCAGTTTAGCACCTTCAAAGAAAACTGTGTTCTCAGTACCTATCTCACCTAATACAACAGATTCCTTAAACAGTCTGCTATTGTCAGATCTAAGTTTCTGTATTACTTGCCAAGATTCCATTTTGTAATTGCTATCTAAATTCATATAATCTCCTATTTCAAGTAATGTGGGCCAGTCCAAGCAATACTATAACCACCGTCTAGTATATTACCTCTTGCTCTGTTTAAAGCAGGAGCATTAAATCCTGCGGCTTTTAAAATGTCACCTTTTCTAAAATGTTTAAAGTCTTCTTTAACTATAAAACCCCAAACACTATTTTCTCTAATGATTTTAATATACTTCTTACCTTCGGTAATTCTCATTAGGTTGTCCCAGTTATCTACTTGTGTCTTGTAGTAACCAGTTAGAGCATCTCTACCGTATCTAGTACATGAATTGATGTAGTCTGTTTTGATTGCTTTTACTAAGCCTTTGATTTCTTGTTCTAACATATTTTATTCCTTTTCTTATTAACTATACACATAGTATACAGTCTTTTGGCCAATATGTCAACCAAAAATACGTCTTTTTGACCTAAAAAGATTAAATTTAGTGGTTTATAAGGAATAATTGACTAGATGTAGTATGTTTAACCGTGTGTACGGTCCCATTTAAAAGAATTAAGTATTTCATCCTTTCTTAAATCCCAATTTTTCATTAACTTTAGGTTTTCAGAATGGTATTCTTTTAATAAGTTTTGACATTTTTTAATCATAGCATCTGAGCTATCTGCATTGCTTGTTGCTTGTAAAAAGTATTTAACTGCTGAATATTTATGATCTATTATCAAGTCTTCATAATCTATATCAATTTCTGCAGGTAATCCATAGTATTTAGAAATACAGTATATTTGCCATTCAGTATTACATCTTTCTAATTGCGGGCGTACTACGTTTATAGAATATTTTTTATTATTAATGAAGTCAGTAATAGACTTGTTGCTTCTATTATGATCATGCTTTATTCCTGCTAGGAAATATATCCAGACAAATGTTTCATGCGACATATTTAAAAACATTAAACAGCGACATTTTATAAAAAACGGTAGTGTTAACAAGTCAGCATGGTATTGTAATTCATGTACCTGATCAAACTTTTTAATAAATGACTCGTAACTTACCCATAACTCACGCAAAGTTAAGTTTCGATTTACAAAGTTGACTATATCATCTTCTCTGTCTGCTGTTCTATTCATACCCGGTTTATCAAACGTAGGAGTGTCTTTAAAATTAATACCATAATGGTCGTCCCACAGATTAGCAGGTCTATCTTTAGGATCCTTTCCTGTTGTGGTAATACTGCCTTTTGCTACCTCTTGTAACATTCCTAAAAATGAACCACCTGCTCCATACGGAATTATAGAATACATTATCTCATTATCACGATCAATATTACGGGCAAAGACCTTATATAAAGATTCTGTACCATCGTTAAAAATATCGTTATTGAGTGAGCTTTCGTTGGCATTCATTAATCTAGAAAGTCCTAGGGCAGATACATACTTGTCAAAGTTTTTAAATTTACTTTGACATTCTAATATTTTATGCTTCATGTGTCTCTCTCCTAGGCATCTTTTCAGTTCCAACAATTTTTTGCCAGTCGAGGCCGTCATAGAAACATAGAGTTTGAATATCTGAACAATACATTATTTGTCCAGGCAATGCTGGAAATGGCAATTCGTCAGAACTAGTTGATTTTAATGCTATATGATTTGTTACTATACTGTTAGCATCAAATTCGTTGAATACAACGACTTCTCCGGATGCCTTAACTACTAATTTATTATCGTTATTTTTATCGGCTATAGATAGTATAGCCAGCGACTTAGGATAGGTTGGATCACCTGCTTTAATCCTAATACCCATTCCGGCGTCATTTATATTATGAACAACTAACCCATAATTGTCTGTGCTAATGTCTATAAGTGATGCAGGCAAGTCATTATAGTTGTTATTCATAACTAACATCTCCAGGGAACAAAGGAAGTTTAGTTCCAGGTGCTCGTTTAGGTATTTTACTATCTGCTGAACTAACACATGATGGACTAATACAAGGCATTGGTTTACTAAACAGTTTAAACCCTGTTTCAACATTACCTAGTGGAACATCCATACAAGAGTAAGAACGTTTTACACTTCCGTCTGGTTCTCTAATAATAATACTGCGATATCCTGAACTACACTCCCACCCTTCAAACTTATTAAAGTTGAAAGCATTAAAACGTTCTGCTTGATCCATGTACCATTCTTTATGTTCGCTATCCTTAAACTCTACTTGAAAGTGTTGAGGTATACTGTTTTCATTAAAGTTTTTATATATAGGATCAGGTGCCCTCATAAATGTAGGCTTTGGTCGTTCAACGTTTACGTTTTTAGATTCAGTAAATGCTCTCTGTGGCATACCGTTATGTAATCTTGCTAACATATCTTCTGTATAACCATCAACTACTTTACTTGCTGTAGGATCACTCTGTGGCTTTAGTGTTACATTAATACCTCTATTATGGAAGTATAAACTTTCTTCCCACAGTTCCTCAAACCATTCAGGCACCATAACTTGATTGATTGTTACTTGTACATCATGTTCCTGACAGTAAACTAATTTGTCAGCAAATTCTTCGCGTTTCTTTTGTGAGTTAACATGTTCTCTGTGATAACTTGCTGTTATACTTGCTCTATGAAACTTAGAAGCGTGTTCTACATAAGTTTCGAACCATTTCATGTTACGAGAGATGTTGCTTGTCATGTGTACACTAGTAAAGTTAGTATTGCCTACATCATCAGCCAAATGCTTCATAATATCCAAATAACCTGGATGAAATGTAGGCTCGCCGCCACTTAAACTAAAATGGAAACTATTAAATCCTCGTTCTCTTGCCTGTCGTTTTATTTCGTCTATTGTTGTTAAACATAGTTGAGTCGGTCTATGATCTTTTCTATCACTCCGAGCATAAGGCCAACAGTACGAGCATTTATAGTTACAAAAACGTCCTAGCAACCAAGACACACTAAACATATCTCGATATAACATAGTACGCTGTCCTACTCTAACTAAGTCGTCAAAGGGCACCTTACTAAAATCGTATTCACTCCATTTTAAATCATTTGTCATGCTGGGCTCCATGAGGAACTATTGCTCCACGCTGTTTCTTCATCTTCAATAGCATTGTTTAATGTCCATGCTTTTCCTTTACATATTTTCCAGCATACTTTATATTCGCAACTGCTTTTTTCCTGCCAGGCTTCATTAAAGTCTTCCCATACCGCATGTTTTAATATAAATTCTAATGAGTTTTTCTTTACTAAATTAAATCCTTTATTATAATGATTAAACAAATAAGGATTGTTTTCTTCGAACTGATGAGGCCATCCTATATGACTCTTACAGTAATGTTGACTAGTGTAGCAACAAGGCCATATTCTCCCTTCACCGTTTAAGTATATTCTACTTAGTGCTAGGGATTTACAGTTAATCTCTTCTGTTGGTGCTACTGTATCTATTTCATTTGACCTAAGATCTTGTGCTTTCTTAACCATAAAGTCTGTGCTTTTATCACCCGACTCTTTAACTAATGTTTGATATAAGTCAGGTGGTTCTCTCATACTCATTCTAGCATCAAATCTAGAAAAGCCATAAAACTTTGCTAAATGGCCTGCTTCTTTTGTTTGATGTTTATTGTGTTCAAATATTAGATACTTCCATGTTGCTTTACCGCCTTCTTCTATGTAAGCCATAAAGTTTCTTTCAAGTTTCTGCCAATTAACATTAACTCTGTATATGTGATTAGTGTCTTCCAATCCATCTATACTAAATGTACAATCTAGTCTAGGTATTTTAGCAAGTTTACGCCAAAACTCCTCACTTCTAAGTCCACCGTTAGTATCAATGAATACCTTATGTACTCCTAAGTCAACCCATTCTTGTATACCTTCAAGTATTCTAGGATTCATTAAAGGATCACCTAAGTTACCACATAAGTGTATTTCTAATTCATTTATATTAGGTATTTGTTTAATTACTTTTGTTACGTCGTCTACGTCTAAATGTTCTTCAACTAGATTAGGCAATTTATCACTAGTACCCCAATAGTGTCTACTACAACCCGGACAGGCCGCATTACAGTATGTAGATAGTTCTACTTCTAATTGTTTTATTTTATCTAGTTCAATAAACATTAATCAAACAACTCCTTGTACTGCGGAGTAACCATTAATATGTTTTGTTTTCTTTCTTGGTCTAAGTATTTTGTAAATTTAATAAATTCAGGTATTTTATCTGACCAATCATCAGCATCCATGTACTTTGTTACTGAATCTAATATTAAATTAAATTTCTTTTTAACTTTGTCATCTATTGTTGGATCTTTTGCTAATTTATCTTTATAATAATTGTAATGTTCATGTACGTCTTGTTTTAATTCTTTATTTAATATTCTAATATTAGCACGTTTAGGTCCGTGTGCTACATGGTGTGTTATAACAGGCTTACTGCTACTTGAATTAATCTTTTTATATCCTGATTCTTTTAATTTCCACATCATAAATTCAGGTAAATGAAATATATTATATGCTGTAACAGTAAAGGCTATCCAGGCAACAACATTTTTAGGTAAATTATCTACTTTTTCTAAGTTTGCTTTTGCTTGTTTCCATTTAATAGGCCAACGTTGATATTCTAACATATCTCCCATACCGTCTATTGAACAACCTACTCTTATTTCTTTAAATTCTTCCCACATCTTTAATACTCTAGGTGGAACACTTGTCATATTAGTATTATATTCGATCATTATATTCTTAGCACAGCCACTATCAATACAGCGTTGTAGGAATTCATAATGACGTTCAATCATCATAGGTTCTCCACCTGCCATATAAACGTGTTCAATATAAGGAATGTTTTTTTCTATTTGATCCCAAAATGTTTCCGAATTATGCCAGTCATAGTCAGTTGTTTCAAGTCTACCTTTAGCATTACGTTTAAGTTCAACTGTTCCATGTGTATCCTCGTACGATGTTCCTCCGTGATACCCTAACCATTGTTCATACCAAGTATGCGAGTCTGTTGGTCCACACATTCTACAAGCAAGGTTACATAAGTTACCAAACCGTAAGTCATAATATTGATTACGAACTGTTATACTGCCATCAGGTGCTGTATCTCTAACAGCATCTTTGTATGAGTAATCCCAATGCTGTAGTTCATACAGTCGTCTGCTTTGTAGTCCTGCTTCTTCCTCTTGCCTACAACGACCACACTCAGCACTCCATTTACCATCTAACATATTCATACGAACATGTTTCATTAGGTGAGCGTTCTTGGCATCGTCAAAGTTATCTCGCCCAGCATTAAAACTACGACCATCAGGATGTCTTACTACACCTTGATTAGGTGTAACATTGGCTTGACAGCATATTCTTATATCGCCATTGTTTCTAACTGCTTGGAAGTTCCAAGGTATCGGGCAAAACGTTTTACTCATTTTAACTGCTCCATTGCTTCTACACAAGCACCATAGAGAGTATTGTATGCTTTGTGATTCAAGTCAAGTCTTAGATTTTTGATATGTAAATGTACCATTTTATTTTCATTATCTTCGATTGTAAACTGCTCATAGGAAGGATCTTTTTTGTGATCTCCTAGTATTTTCTTTGTTATTACACCCATTACAATTTACCTCCGTTAATAATAGCATTAGCAAATTCTTTAAATTCATCATATGTAAAATGTAACCGAACGTTTTTCTTTTTTAGTCCAAAGTGTATATGTATAGGATATGGATCCCCAATATTATCTTCAATAACAAATTTAGAACCTTCTGTAGGGAAGTCTATGTCGCCTTCTACAAGTTTTTTAAGTATCATTCCCATGTAACAATCTCCGTATACTTGTTAGTATTTAAACAATAGTATATATGGTCAGGGTCTGGTAGCGTTGCTAATTTTAATGATTGAATTACCAAGTCTTTATCAACTTTAGTTAGTAGACTACTACATAAATTTCTATATTTGTCTTTCCATCCCCGTCTATCCAATACTGCTCTCATTATAGTTAATACTATTTCATCTTGATACGAGGGTACATTATAAAAATCATTTATTCTTTTATTTTCCATAATACTTTCAAAATAATCTTTAGGTATTGTCCAGTTAGTTGTGTAATTGTTTGCTGGTGATAAGAAAAATATAGAGTTGTATAAATCTAAACGAAAACGTATTCCTTTGTCATTACTAGTTGTAAAGTGCGGAAAGTATTTCATATCACACCATTCAGCATATCCATAATCTTCTTCTTCTCCTGGCTCAAGCATTTTTGCTATATCTATTATTTTATTATAATCTTCTGGACAAAAAGATATGTCAAGATCAAACTTGCCTTTAGGTGTTGGCAATTCGTGATAGCCACGGAGTATTACATAATTAAAATCATTAACAGAATTTATAAATGATTTAAAATGTTCTAAATGGCTCATAAAGTTTTCTTACCTAGCATACTGGATTTCATCTTCTAACATTATTTGATTATTTTTTCTATTATATTTTGATATTAATCCTGTTATAACATCATTGCCTACAGGGCTAACACACTTAAACGTTTCTTCTGTTCTTGATATTATTTCATTTATCACATGTGGGTCAAGTTCTTGGAATAAACTTGAATAATCATAAACATAGTCTGCTTTATAACTGGCCATATTCGCATGTTCCCAACTGTGAATTAATCTACATTCTTTAGAACAGTTCTCATCAAATGGATTATTAAACTTTTTAATTTGTGCTAATCTATCTAATTCAACTCGTTGTTCTAAACTATTAAGAATACATATGATACCATACTGCGGTATAGACGGTAAAGAGTAGTTTAAGTGGAATGTTCCTTTATAGCAAGTATTTAACCTATCAATAATATCTTTCTTTGCTTGTTGCCTTTGATATGTTTTATTTAAACATTTTTCCCATATGTTGTGACACTCTAGCAATTCTTTATTCCAATCAGTTCTATCGTACCAATCAGGATTAAAGTTAAATGGTGTATATACACCGTCAAATAAATTGCTTCCTTTTATTGCTTTTTCAATTTGCTGAACAGTTTCGACACCTTTGATAACATCTTGTATTGCTCCTAAAAAGTTCTTTCCTGCTCCGTGCGGTATTATATTAAATTCTCTCATTTATTTTTTATAGCTCTCTAAATTTATTTCCGTTATATAACAATTATCATCTATTGTAATCATATCTGTTGTGTCGGCTATGCAATTCTCAACATATTGTTCTTTTGCTATATCGACTAGTTGGTTGTAGTTCTTAATTATTTGCTCTTTAGGAGGTGCTTTATACGGCAACACCTCAGGATTTGATATCTTGGGGAGTTCATCTTTTGTAGCACCACATAAAGATAAATTGGAAAATATCTCTTCGGGAGGTTGTTCTACTATGTTTTCCTCATAAAACAGCACATCACTTACCTTTATATTACGTGGATTTTCAACTAAATTTAAATAATGGCCAAAGTAAATCTCTTTACATACTGCTTTAAATTCCTCTGGTGCTATATAAACCTCACGATCATCAAACGGATGTTGCCAGGCACCTTTTTCTCGAGCAATGGCGGCACTCAATACAACCTCTAGAATATTACGTCTAGTTAAAAGAACATTATAATCAGACAATTCAAGATTTGTTTTTATATTAAAGCCTTTAAAGTTAAAAACTTCGCTTTCCATGAAATACGGATGTGTTTTCCAGATAGATGGCAATCCTTTATTAATTGCTTCAATTCTTTTATATATGGCTTTGTCTTTATTTCGTTGGTCTGGTTG
>Ga0209657_1000654_pt1 | contig 22059 bp, 37 predicted proteins | sample SaaInlV_100m_DNA_FD_184650 | JGI IMG/M metagenome (GOLD analysis project Ga0209657, IMG submission 184650) | Marine microbial communities from expanding oxygen minimum zones in the Saanich Inlet - SI037_S3LV_100m_DNA (SPAdes) (version 2) | ecosystem: Environmental > Aquatic > Marine > Intertidal... | reverse complement strand
AGTGCATAGGTTGGTTTTCCGTCTATGACGTAATTTATCGTAGTCAGCAAGTTATCGGAATCAACTATCTCGTCACCCATATTCATCAGCATGAAACCTCCCGTTCCATAGGTACTTTTAACCATCCCCTTCTCAAAACATCTGTGACCTATGGATGCGGATTGTTGGTCACCCACCATTGCAGTTATGGGAACCTTTCTTCCCTTCAACAATGTCGTTCCAAAGTCTGCGGAGTTTTCCTTCACCTCGGGTAACATTGATCTTGGTACTTCAAACAACTCCAACAATTCATCCGACCATTCCAACTTGTTAATATCATACAACATTGTCCGGGACGCATTGGTTGCATCCGTAGCATGAACCTTTCCGTTGGTGAGATTCCACAACAACCAAGAGTCAATCGTACCAAATGCCAACTCTCCATTGTCTGCTCTATCCCCTGCACCATCCACATTGTCAAGAATCCACTGCACCTTGGTTGCTGAAAAGTATGGGTCAATTTCCAATCCCGTGAGTTTCTTTACCATCTTGGTGTGAGGTTTCATTCCACCACGACCATTCAACTGTTCACATCGTAGGGTAGTTCGTCTATCTTGCCACACGATTGCGTTGTAAATTGGTTTGCCATTACTTCTGTCCCACACAACCGTAGTCTCTCGTTGGTTCGTTATTCCGATACAAGCAACTTCATCGGTGGCCACCGAATCCACTACTTTCTTGGTTGTCTCCCATATCTCGTTTGCATCATGTTCCACCCACCCATCCTGTGGAAATATCTGAGTGAATTCCTCTTGTGCGGTTTTCAATGGTGTTCCGCATGAATCAAAAAGAATGGCACGAGAACTTGTCGTGCCTTGGTCAATGGTTAATATGCATTGTTCTTTCATTTTTCCCCAACAATAACTCATTGTGAGAAAATTTGCAATACTTTATTTCCTGGGAACTTTTATGTAATAAACTTTTTTATATGTCCCAAACACACGAGCATTTTCCCGTGCGTCAAGTCGATAGCAATTTATCACCTGCATTTCGTCGTGACCCAAACTATTCGTGTACCAAGCAAGCAGTGGTATTCCGTTCTCAATGCACTCCTTTACACGTTTATAGTTGTAAGTTCCAACTTTATGCTCGATTCCAACTTTTCTCAAAATTACAGAAGTCTTGTACACCCAATCCTCTTTGGAATAAAACCACTTCAATTTGGCCAAGTCTCTTTCCGAGACACCATATTGTCTCAAAATTGCCGAAAAACTCATAATGCTTTTGTTCCAGTGTGATGGAGCAAACCCAGGACTGCGTTGTCTAGGTTGTAGGTGTGTTCCAAATTCATAGCACCTTGACAATACCGCCCAACCTGAACGATTTGTCGTTCGGTATCTACTCCGCATTTCACTCCAATTAAAAATCACGGGATCCTCAATCACCAAATATTTTGGGTCGTACCACTTCCACTCGGCATACGAACTTCTGTTAAAATACGCATCGTTGTACAAGTTTTCCGGTAAAACCACCTTATTCAAGTTGGCAACCTTATCATTGACAAACACCACGTCATCTGCGGAGAGTTTGTTCAACGCATACCAAAAGGAACCTCCCTCGGACAACGGTCTTGCAATATAAACCGAATTTCGTGACCTATCATATTTGACAAGTTTTCCGTGGACAACGTTGTTATCACAATTTGTCCAGTCTCGAATTTCCGAATTATTAAATGTTTCAGATTTACCATGTGCCGAAAATACGACAAATAGTGATAGAATGTATAATCTCATTTTCATCTTATACTATAAAGCTACCATACTTTCTATAAAAAGTCAAGCATTATTATAATAAATAAGACGTAACAAACTACTCTTCTATGGGGATGTCCAGACGAATTGCCGTTGTCGGATTTCCCTTTGCATCCACGTCAATCACCTTCATCAACTTGCATTTGTCACCAGGAACCGTAAATATCTTCGGTGAACCATCTGCCTCAAGAACCTGAAGTAGTCCTGGTTTTGGGTCGATTTCCACACATTCCAACAAATCCCTCCCATTATACTCACCTTCGTAGGAATTCGGATATAACCCATCTGGGTGTACAAATGCGGAAACTCGGCCATATTTGATGCTTGTTCCTCTCTTGTGACGAATATAACACCCAACTTCCACCACTTTCTTTTTAAAGAGTTTCTTCCTTGGTGTATAGTGCTTTAGTTTGGAACGTTTTGCCTTGAACCGTTTAAGTTCTCCCATTGAACCTTCAATTGGAGTCAACTCGTTTGCATCAACTTCAACGCATTCAATTGTTGGGTCTCCTGGGTTATCCTGAAGAATGGCGACAATCTCACCCACCTTTCGTTTACTCCGAGTTGAAGTAGTTTCTCTCACATGGTCACCAATTTCAAATTCCTTTTTCTTTTTTCTTTTCATATTCTTAAATAAATATTGACGAATTCGATTCCTTAATGTACTATGTATAACAAATCACTATGAAAAACTATTTGCAACCAAGGTCTGTGAACGAAAGTCATGGCTTCGGGGAAAATACATCATAAACGATTTTATATGAGTAAAGAAAAGAACGGCTGCGTAGCGGAGGTTCTTTTAGAGTGAGAAAAGACCCATGAAAGTGGGTCTTTTCGTTTTTACCCCCATATGCACCTAATTCCCTCCGCAACTATATTTGGAGTTGGTTTCTTCCAATCGTTTGCATGAATGAGGAATCGTAAAGTGCATACTCTGTCCGACTGAACCACGACCCTGACCTTTTTTATTTTACCTTGTAGAGTTTTCGTACCGGAAGAGATTAAGGGTATATTCCACAAATTTCCCAATTTGGAGGAAATTCTTGCAGCCGGATAATAGTCAACATCCTTGTCTATGTATTTGTCTATGAAATTCGGAGTCAATTCATCCAAGGTATGTTCTGCCAACTCTTTCCACTCTTCACCATATTTCTTGGAAAAGTTGCATAATTCGAGTTCAGTCATCTTTGAATTTTTATCTTCATAGTCGTAAAGTGTGGTCACGGGAAATCCGGGTAACCTCTTATCCTCGTCATGTGACATGATAGCATCTTTTTCAATCTTTGCCCAAACCGACCTTGGCATATGCTTTACCTTTGGAAAATCCGAATTACCGAATACTCTGACAAATGGGTCCCAAAACTCGGTGGACTCCGTATCCTTGTAATTGTAATTGGCAACTGCAAACTTCACCGTATAGGTGTGAGGTTTTTCTTCATCTCCACATACAATCAATTTTGCGTTGTCCGAAAACTTTCTCAGTTTGTCGGTTGCATCCATGGACCAAGGTTTCACCACCGACTCAAACTTTTGATTGAGTTCCCATAAGTCTTCTGCAAGTTCCGTATCCATATCAGAGTTGAATTACATAGGTGTCCTTGTCATCACTTATCTCGGAACTGAAATCCCGATGCTTTTCATATGGAACGTGAACCAATGCGAGTTGAATCACAAATCCTTCCACCGTAGTTATCCCTCTGAATAGTTGCACTTTTGTCCTACCAATTTTTTGTCGCAACCTAATGCTATAATCCGACCAACTCGTATCTTGTTCCTCTGCTCTCCAAAAGCAAACGGGATATTCGGACGAGAACGATGGGATGATGGGACGATTCCACGGATCTTTGATTGCAGACAACTTGGTGTCGGGGTATTTCATGAATTCCCAATTGACGTCGTATCGTCTAATTCCCGGTACATGACTCCAAATGGGATTGGTAATGGGATACCTCTTGTCAAAGAAACCACACGCAAAATAATCATCACCGCAATACGTGGAATAGCATGGGGTATTATCAACGTCTATGATTTTTGACATATGATTATGTTATGACATGAGACACCCGGTGTCAATCAATCTTTCTCATATCTTAACTCAGCAGTAGTCGTAATCAAGTCATTCTCAATTGTAGGTTCGGCCGATGCAATTCTACCCACCTCCCCAATATCAAATATATGTCGGGACAACTCCCAATCACCCAAGATGCTTCGTGGAATTTCCTTATGCCAATGGTTGCCCGTATTTCCCGCAAGTTCTTGGCCTTCCATTTCATCTATATCATTGATGGATGCTATATATGCCAGTGCCTTGGCATCGGTTCTTTTCATCCCTTCCAAACTTCCTCCGAACAAATCTTCCATTCTTGCACTTTCCCAACGCTTGGCATATGTTGCTCTCTTTGCGAAAGGCCAAAGTTGGCCTGCGGATGCCGGGTTGCTTGTCAAAGCAGTTGTTTCATATAAAAGATCCTTTAGTTTAATCATCACTTAGTGGTATTTCTCAATTCGTGTCAGTTCTTATCTATCGTTTTTTCTTTTTGTCTCTATGCTTCCACATATGTAAGGGTAATGTTATTGGTAACAATGCATATGCTATAATGGTTGTTATTTTATCAATAGTCGTATCTTTCATTGGGATATAACATAAATATATATTTCCACGAGAAATGTATCATTCACATAAAACTAAAATTATTTTACGGAAAACCCTCAACAAAACACCTTCGGTGATCAATTTAAATGAGACTGATTTGTAAAAATACGCATAATGAGAGAATTATTTCTCATCCAAAATGGTCTGAATAACTTCTGGGCCGAGGAACTTTCCACTCTGATTCGCACCTATGTGCCATACAAGAATATCTGCGGGGTTCTGTCCGTCCTTTCCCAAGTATGCCACTCCATCCTTCCAATTATAAATCGTAAAAGGACTTTCGTGTCCAGCAACTTCCACGTGCCATTCCACGTCAACCTTGTTGTCGGGAGATTGACCCAATGGAGTTCCAAACGCAGTAAGCAATTGTTCAAACGTTGCCTCGATTTTTCCCGCAAGACTCGTTCTGTTGGTATTGATTTTCTTATCGTTGTGTGTCTTGAACTTCACCTTAAAACGTCTCCTTGATAAATGTCTTTGCTTCTTCAATAGTCTTGAAAACTTCCGAACCCTTATGAGGCAACGAACGATTTGCAGTTTGCCAAGTCACCTGAATAAACTTGGGACCATATACGTTCACTTGTCCGTCCAATGTTCTTGCCTTGCAGAACGTGACATATCGGTATTTCTTTGACGTATCAATTCCCGTGTTAATTCCATAAACCTCATCCAATCCCCTTTCATGCAAAAGTTCTGCGAACTCTTCCACGATTTCTTCTCTTTTACTCACTTCCTTACCTTTACCTTTCTAACCTTTTTGGGTATAACACTTTGTTTTTCATTTATGTTGTTCAAATCTTCCAACGCAATAATCAAACGATTCGCAAGTGCCACGAAAAGAGCAGGGTCTTTTCCCAGTTCCTTGTCAAATCCATTTCTGCGGAATTCACTTTCGATGACTTCTAGATTGAATATAACCTTTTGAATTTCACTTCCCATTATCTGCGACCAACTCTTGATATTTCTTATCATAGTCAATCCAGTATGCATGAAATTCATTCTCGTTCATTCCCTTTACCCACTTGGGTAATTGAGCTTCTTCGGTGGGCATCCAACCTTCCCAATCCTGCACACTATTTCGAATCATCCACACCTTAACTGCTGTTGGGACATCCGCACTCATCAACTTATATCCCCGAGACATTGCGAATGCCTTGCCTGTTTCCTTATGCTGAACCACCACGTACGGAATATCTCTTTTATCTTCTTTAATCATAACTCTAAATAATCCTTATATATAAAATATCAAAATCCAAATCTAAACGACGCGTTTCAGCAGTTTTTTATCTGCCTCTACTTCGGCCTTGGTGAATACACGTGTACCATTAGTTCCCCAATAGTCAATGTAGCATACCTCGCATTTGTTATGCGGAGTTTGAAATCTCTTGATGGTATCGTCTGAATTTCTCTTACGAATCATCCTCTTGCTGACCTCGATGCACTCAAGTAAATCAATGCCATTATATCCCGTGCTATATGAGGCTGTTTCAAGTCCATCGGGGTGGGTGAACCCAACTAAAATACCAAACCTTTTATTTCCTGCACTATAAGTCTTTGCGATTACGTCACCCAAGAAAAGTCCTCGGTTAACTCGCAACTTAGAATAGTCAAAATGCACAGTGACATCGGAACGAAGTCTTTTGTATTTAAACTCACCTTCAAAGTTAGTTAGAGGTTTCAATCGTTTGTCCAAAACGATCACTTCAATGCTCTTTGCTCTGTCTCCGAGAAACGCAACGACTTCACCAATTAGATTCCTAGTCGGTGATTCCACGACGTCACCGATTTCATACGGAGCATCTTTTTTCTTTTGCTTTGGATGTTTCATTTTTCCATATAGACCGGTTCAAACAAGTCAATCTTGCTCGTTTCCGAACTAAACATTATTGTGTACGTTACAACCCACGGAATCAATATCCACAAGTCAGTTAATTCATTTAATAGTTCCATTGTTTTCCCGTCTCGTTTTCCAATTTCTGGTTGTCCACATATACATCGGATATGTTATCGGCAATGCGATGTATGCTATAATGGTTGTTATTTTATCATATGTCTCGTATGTCATCTCAAACCCCCTTGTAAATACCCATTGTCATGCTAACTCGGAGATGTCTCCGAAGTGCAAAAATTGCAGTTTCAACTTCCGCAAGAACTTCTCCGTTTTCCGGACGAAAGTTAAGTGCAGTAGTACCAAGTGAAGTCTCTAGTGGAGTAACCTTTGCGACTCCCGTGACACTCCTCATTGACTTTGACGGTTCTGACATCGGTTTCATATTTGACACGTCAATGAAATATATTCCATCCTTGGTTTCCACCCTAAAGTTTCCGGAGAAAACAAGACTTACGTCTACAGGGTTTACTTCTTCGACCGTGGCCTTTGCTACCGGGCCCTTTAATATAGTTGCTAAACTCATTTTATTTATTTGCAGTTGCAAGTGCAAGCATGAGTGCAAGCATCTTTTCCTCGGGTGACATTCCCTCGGTTTCCTTTTTCAGTTTTTCAATTAGTTCGTCCATATCTCTATTGGTTGTATTGTTATTGTCTGTTAATATTCTGTAAATTCTCAATATGGGACTTGTTTGCAGTCATCGAGAGAAAATAATTCTTCAGGATCCACGGAACTTTTATCTTTCTCAAAATTCCTCAGGGCCTCACGGAGAGTGGACGTTACGATTTCCACTTCAGTTTTCGTATCCTTACCATAATACCCACCATTCTCGGTATAGTTAATGGAATACAGAGGGTCAACCACATAACCTTCATAAACGAGTTCAAGATCACCATCAGACTCATCTTCCTCACGGAGAACGCGACTTACGTTTGTAACACCCTCACCACGTCCACCATTGAACCGAACACCGAAATCGGTTTCGTATGGGTCAATACCCGAACCGGAAACAAGATACTCAGGCCCATCAACTTCAACTAGGAAATGACCACTGAAAGTTACCTTTCGGTCAACTGCCTTAAAAGTCACCTTTGAAGTTTCGGGTGGAAGTTCTTCACCCGAAGGTGAAACATGGTTTTCTACTACTGAATTTATTATGACACTCATTTTTTTCTATTTACTTCCGGCAAATGCTTACTCCACGATTGGTTGATGCGATGAGATATTCCACCCCATCAATTTCAACAATGTCGACCGTTGTATGAATTTTCTCATTGTCAACATATATTGACCTACTCGGAATACCTTGTTCTTTGCTTGCTTTGAGTTCGGCAGAGGCATCTTGTGACCACTTGATGGACCATGCCGTCACCGCAAAGAGGGCAAGCAGTGACATTGCAATTATCAGGGGTGTCTTGTGTTCTTTTTTCATTTTTCTATTTGTTTTGATTTAAAATTACCGAGTTGTTCCTGGGACGGGGTAAGAGTAGGAATAGGAATTTGCCTTATTGGTTGCAGTTTCCTCAAGTTCCTTTATGTCGGTCAAATGTGACTCGTAGTTGATAACCCCACAATTGTAATCATAGGCAAAAACCACGTTCTTAAACTTTCCGTCATCACCCTTTTCATCATTCAACTTGATTCCAACTGAACGATGTTCCTTGGAATAGTAAGAGAACTTGTCGGGGTTTCCGATCCAAAATACTTCACCGATTGCACCACGATTCTTACGACCACTAACGACTTCAACCTTCTTGCCCTTGGCAATGGTCTTTGCCTTTTCTTCGTCTGCTTCAATTGCAGAGTTCAAGAACCTCTTCGTGCGTTCGGCAGTTGCCTTGGCAATGACTTCTTCAGTCGCATCAATCTTTGCTCCGTATCCATTGGAATAGAACCGAGTGGTTGAAAACTGCTTATGAATCAGACTATCGGTTTCGTCATCCCAAACAACTGCATAAAAGTCGGAATCGTGATATCCGTTTTCTTCGTAGGTTTCCAAAACCTTTCCTACGAATGTTTCCTTGGTTTCAAGGATTTCGGCGTGACCCCCATCGCGGTTGTCTGAATAAACTGGTGTAAATAATGGCATAATTTTCTCTCTTTTTTAGTTTTTTTAAGTCTCTCTTAACTCACTCTCAATACAAGTACTTTACCATAATTGTTATAAAAAGTCAACACCTAAATGCGTTTTAGTGAACTTTTTTTCAACTCTCGGCATCTGTAAATTCAATGTTTTCAATCTTGTTTTGAAGGACAGTTTGCTTTTGGTCATTCCGTTCGTTGTGACCTTTGACCTTGAAAGTTCCGGTTACCTTAGTTCCCTTTTCCATAGGTGCATCCTTATCGTTGTCCCAAAATTCTCTCCAAATGACGTAGACGTTTGCATTCTCGTCCTTGAAAGTGGTGATGTGACCCGTTCCCCAGTTAGTGGGAAAACTGCTCTGAAACATTACGAACAACTCCAATTCAAGTGTGTCACCCTCTTCACCTTGGAAAGTGCTTTTTGCCTTCCATGCCTTGATGTTTTCTTCCTTCCGAACTTTTGCTTCTTCACGGAGTCGGTCATTATCCAACATCCAATTTTCCTTGTTTGCACGTTCCTTGTCGGTAATCTCGGTATCAATGAAATACCAACGACCGGTAAAATTTTTGGTGACGAACAATCCAGCGGGTTCAATCTCCCCAGGATGTCTTGCCCATTTGGAATCTGGGTGGAATCCCTTCAAACGTCCATGTTCCTTGACAATCTTGTATTCATCACAAATGTCCGCGGAAGGTACGTGAATGTAATATCCGTCATCGGTCATCCCCTCGGGGTTGAACCAATTCTCTCTGTAGTATTTTAGGAACTTTCCGTCCTTGTATATCTTTGCCATAATCTCTCTTTTTTAAAGGGGATATTCCCCCACTCTCAATACAAGTACTTTACCATAATTGTTATAAAAAGTCAACCCCAAAAGCACCTTTTTATAAAAAAAGATGGACTCCAAACGGAGTCCATCTTGAGAGAACCGACGTTCTTCAGTCTCAATATGGAACTGAAACCTTCTCGTCGGGATTGAGAGAAAATAATTCCTCGGGAGTTTCATCATCCGAGATAAACTTTTGAACAAACTGCTTCATGTAAGTTCGTTCCGAATCCGCACCACCATCTTCCGAAAACGTGGGGAAAACTGCCGCCTCGGCAACTTCCATAAGTGAGAATCCGTCATAAATTAGACCAGCCATTTCCACTGCTGAACGAGTAGAGAGGGCATCGGTGATTTTAGCGTCTGCCTGACGTACAACCTTACGAGTGTGGGTAGTGATTTCACTAATCACCCCGAGATTGTTAACATCCGCATCCGGATAAAGGAGTTTCAGAAGTGCAACTTCTTCCTCGTAATCCAACTCGTCCATTTCAACCGTTACGAATCGGTCAAGGAGTGCCCTGTCCATAACCCGAGTTGAAGTATACTCGTTACCGACGTTTGCAGTCGCAACGAAAGTCACACCTTCGGCAACTTCAACCACTTCGGCATCTTCCGATTCATCCAACCGAACGTACCTTTGCAGAGGGTCGAGGGGAGTCATAAGAATGTTCCATGCGTCCGGATGTGCCCTTGACATTTCATCCAAGAGGATGATTGCATTGGGAGTCCGGATTGCTGAGATAAAAGGACTCTCGGAAAAAATCGTTCCAGTATCCTTTTTGAAATGCGTGTTTCCGATTAGGGAAGAACGTGGGTCTTGAGTTGCACCCAAGTTAAAATAGAAGTAAGGACGATTAAGTGCTTCCGTGAGGCACTTTGCCGCCAGAGTCTTACCGCAACCGGAGTTACCCGTCATCAAGACGTTCTTACCACGCACTGCGGAACGAACCAAATACTTCCACTTGGTTTCGGACATAAACAACTTGCGAGGTTTGAGTGAGTAACTATTGCGAATGTAGTCAACGATTTCGGAGTGTTGCTCCGGAACTTCGTTGATTTCCATTGATGCTTCATCCCTCTCGGTGAGGGGAGCAGACTTGGTATCCGCACTTGAAAATTCCGAAAGGGAAACTAACCTCCAAAACGGACGGCCGGATTTACCGATTGCGTGTTCAAGTGCCTTGTCGTTTTCAAATGCCTTGCGCCGCATACTTGCGGAAATTCCATCAACTAGATTTCCATCGGCATCAAATGCCTTGAAACGTGATTTGTGTTGTTCTACTTTTGCTATAATCTCACTCATATTCTCTTTTTTTTAACTCTGTTTATTCTCTCAGTTTGAATCTTTATATTACCAAATTTCTTATAAAAAGTCAAGCGTTATTTTCATCTTCATTAGTTCCAAAGACGGAATCTTGACAATTCTGACATAGACCGGAAATGTGAAACTCCCTCAAGGAAAGTTCATCACGGAAAGATTCTTCCGTAAGGTTTTCCGTACCGCACGAAACACACACCTTCTCGGTGATGGATTCTCTCCGATTAACTCCGAAAAGTTTGGTCAACAAATCTTCCACTTGGGGAGATTTTTCAGTTGGTTGTGGTTGCCATTCAGTCATTTTTTTCTCTATTTTTAAGATTCTCTTTTCTCACTATCAATACAAGTACTTTACCATGATTATTATAAAAAGTCAACACTTAATTTGCACTTTTTGCAAGAAACTTTTTGTTCATGGTCTTTGCGATTTCAAACACACTTCCCACGTTTATGAATTGTGCGTCCTTGCCGTACATCCTACGAAAGTTCTTCATGATAGTTTCCGAGTTAAAACTTGCACGGCCTTCCGAAACGAAATAACTGCTAACCATAATTCCCCTTTTCCGCAATGCTTCAACTTGCCTGCGAACGTGTTCATATGCAGTATCACCTCCATAGTAATATCCGCTGACTCCCTTTGTATGGAAGTAAGGTTGGCCATCCGAAATATTGACGAAGTAAACGTCCTGTTCGGTGGTTGCCGGAGCAAAAGTCTTGGCAAGTGCCTCAAAGCAAAGTCCCTCTGGGGTGAAACCACAAGGAGACAAAAGTGGAAACAGATTCTTGAGTTTTGCAAATGGGTCTTTTGTAGAATCATAAGCAATCACGATGTAGGGAAAGTTTCCCTTGGTGGTCCGGAAGTCAATCCGAACTTCAAGATTGTCAACCATGCTGGCGGCCTTTGCCATTGCAACTGCGGCGGTCAAAGTCCGATGCCACTTGCTATCCTTTTTCTGATAGCTTCCACTGAACATACTTGAGGAAGCATCAATTGAAATGTAAAGAATTGCTTTCTTGAACTTGCTCACTTCAACCGAACCAAATACGTTTTCCATTCCGTAACCAAGTTCGTTGATGAGACGTTTCTCAATGCGTCCAGTACGTTGACGAAGATACTTGAGTTCACGAACCTCGGTACGAACCTTGAGACGTTTTCCAAGAACCGTTCCCATACGAATTCCATCTTGTACGGAATGTTCCGAAAACCTCTTGTTGTAATTGTTTTTCATTGGAAACTCAGACGATTCAATCAACGACTGTGTAAGATTCTTGACCATGATGCAGTCAATTGCTCCTTGGTGTTTTCCATTGCTTGCGTTTCTTTCAATGTCCTTTCCGACTTGAACGATTTCAGAACCACTTTGTTCCGCTGCATTGATTGCAGTAATATCCTTCTTGGATGCCTTCTTTTTCTTGGCATCTCCACGGAGGAAATCCTTTTGCTTCTTATATTGATTTTCCACCCGTGTCTTCATTGATTTGGAAAGAGAGTCAAATTCGGTTTCTTCTTCGTGGCCATCGTTTCCATCGGAATCGGAACTACTTCCACCCGTATCGGAACCAGGACCACTTGAGGAACTTTGTCCATCCGAACCACCTGAACTAGACGAATTACTCTTGGAAGATTCTCCACCTTCGGAATCAGAAGAACCACCTTCTCCGTTTTCATCAGAGTTGGAGTTTGAATCAGAAGATTCACCATTCTCATCACCTTCCTTGTCGGAAGATTTTCCATCGGATGATTCGGACGATTGACCTTCACCCTCAAAATCGTTATCCTCAAAATCACTTTCTCCGTCTCCTGACTTGGAATTCTTTTTCATGCCATCCATTTCGGATTCCCAGTCAACGTTGTCAAAAATCACGTTTGCCACATCAACTGCACATTCAAGAGCAAGTTCACTTGAAGTCAAACGTTCCACGTTGTTCAAATCAAGAATCTTGACGATTTCGGCAAGACCCTTCAATGCAGTCAATGACCGATTCTCGTGGAGGAGATTAATAATACGGAACATATAGGAATTGACAGTCTCGGTACGATGTTCGTCACTTTCGAGTGCCTTTCCAATTTCCTTTGTGCGAAAATACTGATCGTAAAGTGAAATGTAATACTCACGATACCCTGGGGCCGTAGTGAATACGTAATGGTCAATCCTACGATCTTCCACCCAATTCCACAAATCCTTGGTGAAACCGAGAATGTACTTCTTGAAACTGACTCGTCCCTTGCCACTGAAACCAATGTTACCCAAGTCACCTTTTTCGTCAAAACGAAGAATCAACTCGTTCAACTTCTTGTCGTGAGTTGCACTTGCCATATATGACTTATGCAGAATCGGAGTGGTACCTGCAATTTGGCAACTGGGACCTAAAATGTTTCGGAGCATATCAAAGTTGCTCAATAGAATGTGAGAACCTTCGTGAAGTGCAAGACCCACATCGGAATCAAAAGTATCATTTGTCGCGTCCGCAGAAATCACCACGACTTCTCCATCGGTGTAATTCTCACCTGCCTTGGAACTGAAGTGAACCGGTATTTGCTTGTTAGTCAAAATTGAAACGAAGTTGGCAATTGCCCGGCGTCGTTGGGACAACTTAATCAAGTCTCCGTAATTAAGACCACCCTTTCGTTCTTGATGGGAATTGTCCGTCAAGAAGTCATCATCGTAATCATCATCCAACCAAAAGGAACTGTGTAAACTCTCAAATAAACTCATAATTTTCTCAAATAATCTTTCTCTCTTTTCTCACTATCAATACAAGTACTTTACCATAATTGTTATAAAAAGTCAAGCATTATCTTCAAGTAAATCGTCAATTGCACCACTTTCTGCATACGCAAATGTTCGTTTCCACGCTGCTTCGTATGCATCCATTCCTTCAAAAGTGTCCGGATAACCCGCCTCACATACACGATACCGATATTCCTCTTCGTAACGATCTGCCCGTTCCATTGCCTTTATATCTTCAAGTTCTGAAGCATATCGTTCTCTGACGTCATCGTATTGTGATCCAAATACGTGATCTTGGTGTTCTTGTCGGAGTGAATAATTCATAATTTCTCTCTTTGTTTTATATGATTGGTTCGTTTGAAATGTGACTGACGTCCTTGAGTGGTTCGTCAAGAAAAGCAGAACCATAACTGATGTCATCTTCAGTTCCGAGTTCCGGATGAGCATCAACTGCATCTTTCTCCGATTCGTAACTCTCAAGAAAATCTATTTTCGTCATACCGACACAAACACTAGTTGACGGATAACCATCGTGCTTGTATCCCTTGACAACCCAAGGTTCTCTGGCCAGTTCTTCGTTAAAGTGTAATTGCTTGTAATCGTAGTCCATATTATTGATTTTTAATGTTAAATATTGCTCTGTAAATCCCTCTGAGATGAAAGGTAATCCTACTGAAGTGGTTTTGCTTTGCGTGTTGCCAAATACATTTTAAATGAAAACGAACTTGGTCTTGACCCGCCACTTAAACTAAAGAACTCCCTTTTTGAAACTCTATTTCTCTCATCATCATACAAGTACTTTACCAAATTTCTTATAAAAAGTCAACACCTAAATTCAAGAATCGTCATTTTTCTTTGCAAATATCATGTGGTCAATCGGATAAAACACCAACGCACCGACAAATTGAAATCCGATAATGCTCAACCACATCGGCCAGTTCCAAACATCAATGAACAACCACATACAAGGGAACGAAACAACGAACCCACTTTGCCATCGAATATGATATTTTATCCATTTCTTAACTCTCTCAATCATACCCATACTGTACCATATGGGTTATAAAAAGTCAACCCTAAAATTTCTTCATTTGAAGTAATGGTCGTTTCGGACTCATCTCTGCATACAACGTATCAAGACCAAGTTTCTTGCCCATCGCAATTGCTGATTTTACTGCATCTTTCTTTGAATCTGCATCATGCACGTCCGGATTTCCGTTTGACTTCTTGAAATGTTTTGCCGTTTGGGGGTATTGCGGTTTTTCCAAATGCTTCACCGCATATGTCCAATGATCCCACATATGCTCAACATACATTGCGTGGTTCTTATTATCAAATTTTTTCATTTCAGTATATATAAATAGGTCAAGTTTGGCAAACTTCAACTGTTTCCTCAAGTTCAAGTCGTTCAATGCTCAAGTCAAAATATTCTCTGCTTTGCTCAATGGCAATGGAATTGCGGAAGTTTCTACTTGCAGCGACCGAGGTCGTTCCCGAACCACTGAAAAAATCCAAGACGGTATCGTTCTGCTCACTAAATGCCTTGATGAAAAACTCAGGGAGTTCAATCGGATAGACTGCCGGATGTTTGCTTTGTAAGGTGAACTGATTGTTCTTTTGAGGCATATGAAGATGGTTGCTCGGAAGTGCCAACTTGCTTGTTATTTCCTTGCCAACTTGGAATCCTGATCCGTTCTTTGCCTTTCCGCAAATCTTGCGTTTATATCGTGCCAAGGAAACCTCGGTTGCCTTGGTTGCAACCTCATACGGAAAGTGCTTAAAATCCTTGCTCTTGCTGAAGTGATACACGGGTTCAAACGCATTCTTAAACCTACCCTTGAACCGGCCGGGAACTCCTAATCTCGTCCAACTGAATTCGTCTACGAAACGAAGTCCCACTTGTTCCCTCAAGGCAATTACCAACTTCATCACATATAAGTCTCTTTCACCATCCACGCAATGAGGTTTGATGTTGAGAAAAAACGAACCATCATTCTTGAGAACTCGTTTTATCTCCCTTGCAAACGGAATAAACCAATCAACGTATTTGTCGGAAGTGACCCCTCCGTAAGCATTCTTGCGTCTATCCGCATATGGTGGTGAGGTTACAACCAAGTCAACTGATTCATCCGCCAGGGTCTTTAGAGTGTCCAAGGCCTCCCCATTATACATAACGTGGAGGGTGTCGTTTACCTCAATCTTCTTTATAGACATACGGTAGGATTGATTGGAAGTTTTTTCTTGAGAACTTCAATTCTCTTCTTGCACCCACTGATTGTGGTTTTCATCCACCCACAATCATGCGGTTGGAATTGTTCCTCGTAATATTCAATGGTTTCTTCAAGAACCTGAATTTGGTCTTCTATGCTAATCTGCTTTTTCTTCATTTGATTTTTTATCGGATTCCGACTTTCTTTCCACAACCTCGTCAATGAGTCCATATTCCTTTGCCTCATATGCAGTCATGTAATAATCCCTGTCAGTATCCTTTTCAATTTTGTCAATGGGTTGTCCACTTTGGGTTGAAAGGACTTCGTTGAGAATTTCTCTCCAACGAAGAATTTCCTTTGCTGAAATTGATATATCGGATGCTTGGCCTTGGGCTCCACCACTTGGTTGGTGAATCATAACCCTGCTATTGGGGAGTGCGAATCGTTTTCCCTCTGTTCCACTTGCGAGTAAAACTGCTCCCATGCTTGCGGCCATGCCTATGCAGTAAGTGGTAACATCGCATTCCATGAATCTCAAAGTATCGTAAATTGCCATTCCATCCGAGACACTTCCTCCCGGAGAATTGATGTATACGTGAACATCTTTCTTGGGGTCTTCCATCTGCAAAAACAATAGTTGTGCGATGATGGAATTTGCGACATATGAGTCAATCTGCGTTCCGATAAAAATAATTCTATCTCTCAGCAACCGACTATAAATGTCCCATGCTCGTTCTTGTCTGCCCTCACGTTCGTAAACATGGGGAAGTGGTAAGTAGTTTCCTTGTATTTCCATATTCGTTTAATACTATGTGAATGCGGAAAATATGTCAACTCATTTTACTTGAGTTTCTTACCCATCCCCAACAACAAGTCAATGGGAATCGTCATGTCAATATCACCATCAGAAACGACTACGTTTCGGATTGAAAGTGACTTAATGGTTACCCGACCAAAACCCTTTAAATTGTACCTATCTCCGACTTTCACAATACGTCTCCGAGATTCACACCATTACCAAGTTCCGCAAAAGTTTCCATTGCAAGTGCAATGCTTCCCTTTTCACCGAGGGTAGTCGGTGCGTTACCGGTGGTAAACCCATAGGTGGGGTTCTTGAAATCGGAATCAAACATTCCAATCTCGTCAAATCCGTAAAGCACCAATGCCGATTCGGCATCACCCTTTTCAAAGACAACCAAGTCTTCACCCATTGGAATCGTTCCCACGAATGAGTTTATGTTTTCAATTACTTCAATATTCATTTTCTTCTCTTTCTCTGTTTGTTAATTCTTGAACCATAGGTAAGGTACATTCTTACCTTCAGTTCACGTTCTCGTTAATTTCGTTGATTTGTTTGATGTGCCTTTTTAGTGACACGTAAGTTTCCTTAAATGTTCCGTTTTGCCTTTCCCAAAGAGATGCAATTTTATCCCTCATGTAACGTCCACTCTGTGCATACCTTGTGACGTAAATTGAAGTCAAACGATTTTTATCTGCTTCCGACAAATTCTCGTAATGGGAAACAAACTCATCTCCCTTGAAAGCAGAAAGAAATTGTCCTACTCCGTTTCCAATCTCCACCGAGTCGGGACGTTCTGAAAAATTAAAGTGTGTGTAATATGACATATTTTATCCGTTCAAAACCAACTTGCAAGTTGCACCTCTCCACATATGAAGTGCGGTAATCAAACCTCTTGCCTCAAGACCACGAATGGCAGATACGTGAGTAACCCCACCATAACCACCCTCGGGATTGGGAGTTGCTTCAGTTCCCCATGTAGTCGTGTGAAAGAAAGTTTCCTTTCCGTCTCCGTCAATTCCTGCGATGACCGACCTTTGATTCTCGGTCAACTTTTCGGTTGCAAATATTTCCTCTTTCTGAGTCATTTGTTATCCGTTTACAATATCCAAAATTTGCTCCACCAAGTCTCCCGGTGATTTTCCCCAAAATGGTTTACCATCATAATAAACTGCATAAGGTTCAAAGGCATCATCGCGATAATACCTTGCGTTGTTTTGGACGTATTCTACTGCTTCGGTCTCTGTCATAATTTTTCTCTTTTTAAAGTTTAACTCCAATGAAGATTTCCACCATCATCAACAACTGCTGTATTAAGATCAGTCTCTGACGATGCTTCGTGTGCTTCATCAAGGGAAGGGAAACTCAACGCACCTTTCCATGCACCAAAGTCTCCGTTCTTGTGTAAGTATTTTTCGGTGTAAAAAGCACCGACATGGATTACGTAATATAAGTCTAACATATTTTTTTCTCTCTTGTTGTTATTAATTAAAGCCACTCTAAATTAAAATGTTCTCGGACAAGTTTTTCCCACCCTTCAAGACGAACTGCGGATTTCGCATAACCTATCCTCTTGTTCCAAAGAGGAACATCCTTGTCATTGCGAGTGGCAGTTGAAACGTAAACGTCTCCACCCCAATCGTAACTACCGACAAGTCGGACGTTTCCATTACCATCGTCCAACTCCACGTCAAACTTGGTTTCTTTTGAAAATATATCTTTATTCATTTCTCTCTTTCTCACTCTCAATACAAGTACTCTATCAGAATTATTATAAAAAGTCAACTAAAAAGATCAAAAAAATGACCCCCTCTGGGGAGAGGAGGTCTACATGTTTATCCAAGTGTTCGGACGATGCCGGTTTGACTTCCGACTAGGTTGTAACCACTCGACACTTTTTCTTTGGCATGATTAACATGATGTATATACAATGAATCATAATTAGAGAGATTGCAAGAAAAAGTTATTAACAATTTCAAAAAGCACAAAAAAAGAGGTCATTTGCATGACCTCTTGGGGATGTCACGAATGACACGTTCCACCATTTACTACCCCCGGTCGTTGAACCGGTTGCGTAAATTCTTTGACGGGTTCTTGAACGGAGGTTTGGTTATGGTATGCTTATACTCTTCGTTCTTTCCTGTTCCATTCCTCAAGTCAATGTAAATTTCTTCAAGTTCCTCTACGGGGTTATCTTCGACAACACCGTCATCATCGCAATACAACTCTTCCCAAGTTCCATTTTGACGGGCAATGTATTCCTCCACAATATCCTCAATACACATGTCCCATTCGACTTGTGATATACGTTCGTTGTCAAAAATGGAATCCAGTTCCTGTACCAATCTATCTTCTAAGTTAATTTTCATGTAATATAATATAGAGGTTTTCAAACCAATCGTCAATCATCAAATTCTCCACCGAATTCCTTTTGTAGTTCTTCGTGTGTTGGCATATCCTCTCCTGACATAAGTGGAGCGGTCTCGGCGGGAAGTTCTGGAACTTGCTCTGGTACATATTCCTCAAGTATTTCCACTTCCTTGGTCTTTTCCTGCAACTCCTTCTTTAATTCGTTATGTTGGTCTGAAATAAGTGATGAATATAGTTTGGAATCTTGTACCTTCTCCCAAGTTTCCGTTGGTTCTACCTTGTTCGGCCAGTTAGGTGTTATCAAGTAGGAGATTACGTTGGGTCCTGGTGAATACGTCCATTGATATTCGTACAGCATTTTCTTCTCGTCATCGGTTTCCGGCAGAAAGAGCAAGTTGAATCCCCACCCCTTTCGAGGAAAGTAACCGTCATCCTTCTTTTGTCGCACCCACAAAATCAACTGACCTTTCCATCTGCTGAGTTTGGGATTCACCCATCTCTCATCTGCACAAGTTATGCTTATTCTCCAAAGTTCATTGGGAACTAACTCGGAGAAATTGACTTCTCCGAACCCACCTTTGTGCATTCCGAAAATAGCCTTCACGTCAACTCCAAATGTGCTTTACGTTGGTTGGGTTGTCAATTGTCTCGTACCCTGCGTCAGTATCCACATATAAATGAATTCCGTGGACGTATGGACAATACCGGATACCACCCAAGTTGGACTGCACCATATTTTGTGCCCAGTTTCCTGCTGACTTTCTGACAAAATCAACTTCTCTACCAATCAATGATTTAAGTCTTTCCGTAGCAACTCTCTCAAGTTCTCTGATTTGTCTTGACCAATTCTTATGCAAGGTACGTTCAAGTTCACGAACCTGAGTATCAAGGTCGTTGTCTCCGTTTTCCGAAACGTCAAACGTAATGGCATTCAAAGAGTAGGTGTGAAACGAACCATTTCCACGAATACCCAAGAACTCGGTTGTGTGGCCAAACAAAATACCTCCAGGGCCTGCGGGGATTCCCGTCACAAGTTTCTCGTCAAGTGGAATCAGTTGACTGGTGTCCAAGTTTACCACCTTGTATGTTCTGTTCGGATTTCCCGTTGGTTGCGTGAAACGAAATCGTTTGTCAAGGTACGTTGCTTGATGCTTGCATAACGCACCTAAAACTTCATCATGCAAACTCATATATGCACCCGTGGCATCATAATAAGCATCGTCCAATGTCCGTAAATCTCTACTTCTTTTCCAACTCATGGCATCATAATCCCCAACAACGAAGTTTTCACCACGGAATCCGCATCCGCATATCTGTCTGCAACAACCCTCATTGCCTCATCAAGTTCCAAATCGACACCTTGTCTGACCAACCATCTTTCTTCAACTCCATATCCATACGTCAATTCGTATAAGGTATCTCTAGTTGCCGTTGGTGGTGACATAACTCTCATTACCGTTGCCCCTCTAATCATATCATCATGGCAAAGAAACCACACCTTGTCACCCTTGTTGAATTTATAATCCTTACTCATTCAAACAAGACTATACCGAACTTTTGAGAAAATATCAAGAAGATTTTTTCAGGAATCCCTGAACGCACTGTTGTAAAACGGACTCACCACTCCTTCTGAAAAATCCCATATTTTATCGCATGATGGGAGCATCAGAATTCTTTTTTCTTCCGAACCTCTTTTCGCAAATTCTTCACTTTCCACCAAATTGGTCGGAGTAAACTCAACTACATATCTGCCTTCGGTTGGCAAGTCACTTAAGTTCGCAACCGCGTTGGTAATTTCCCCATTGGAAATAATCAACGATATAGTTCCCTTGGGTGAATCTTTTTTCTTTGTAACAACTTTCTTTTTCATTTATATACCCTTACTTAAAATATCGGTAATCACCCTACCACCATCCACAATCTCAATTGGTCTTTCACCGGGTGCCATCAGTTCCTTGTCAGCAGTTATTCCGATTTGATTGTACACCGTTGTAGCAAAGTCCGGAACACTCATTGGATTTTCCTCTGGTTCGGTTGCAAACGCATCCGAAGAACCATACACGTATCCTCGTTTAATTCCACCACCTGCAAGCAAGGTACTGAATACTCTTGGCCAGTGATCACGACCCGCATTCTTGTTAATCTTTGGAGTTCTTCCAAACTCCGAAGAAACCATAACCAAAGTCTCGTCAAGCATTCCTCGTTCGTCCAAGTCGGATATCAACGCAGCCAATGCTTGGTCAAGTTCGGGACCATTCTTCGCACCGAACGCAGTTTCAATGTTATTGTGATGATCCCAACCTCCGTAAGTCAACGTCACCAAACGAACACCACTTTCCACTAATCGTCTTGCAAGAAGCATACGCATACCTGCTTGGTTGTTTCCATATCGTTCCGTGTTCTTTTCCGATTCCTTGCTTATGTCAAATGCAGATTGTGCTTCGGGTGAACTTATCATGTTGTACGCATCTGAATAGAAAGACGTCATTGCACTCAGTTGTCCTGAATTTTGAATTTCATTAAAGTTGCGTTCAACGGTATCAAGAATACTTCTTCTCCTTGCAAATCTGTCCGCAGAGATTCCGTCTGGCAATGACAAGTCACGCACCTTGAAGTTTGCGGATGCGGGATCACTTCCCAATCCGAAACTACCATACTTGCTATTAAGATACCCCGTACCTGCGTGTTCATTGGGTTGGGTTGGAATCGTCACGTATGGAGGTAGACCTTTACGGGTTCCTAATTCATGTGAAACAACCGCACCGAAACTCGGATACTTGATTGCAGGACTTGGTTTGTATCCCGTGAACATATTGTGTGTACCACGTTCATGTGCGGCTTCACCATGAGTCATGCTATGAATGACCGTAACCTTGTCGGCAACGTTTGCCATGTTCTTCATTGTTTCCGAGAATTGCAGTCCAGGAACTTTGGTATCAATTGCTCTGAATGGTCCCCTGTACTCCAATGGAGCAAATGGTTTCGGGTCCCACGACTCTTGAGCAGCCATTCCTCCTGGGAGATATACGTGAATAACGTTCTTGGCAACACCTTCCGTGGTTTCATAATGCTTCAATGCACCATGTGCCTCGTTCTTCAGCAAATAGGGAAGTGAAAGTCCACCAACTGCACCTATACGGAAGAAGTCTCTTCTTGAGTGAGATATAAAATTCATACCTTAATATATATCAAATCACTATTTATTTCAAGAGAATTATGAATCAACAATACGGAAATGGACAAGGGGCCCTCATCATCATCCACGGAGGTGCAAGTCCCATTGATCCAAAGGGAGAAGCATTAGCGGATGCATTAAAAAGCATTGAAGAAATGGCATCGGCGTGTATGGCCGGATTAACAAACGGGGCATCGGCGATCAAGGTTGT
>Ga0209657_1000650_pt1 | contig 22186 bp, 22 predicted proteins | sample SaaInlV_100m_DNA_FD_184650 | JGI IMG/M metagenome (GOLD analysis project Ga0209657, IMG submission 184650) | Marine microbial communities from expanding oxygen minimum zones in the Saanich Inlet - SI037_S3LV_100m_DNA (SPAdes) (version 2) | ecosystem: Environmental > Aquatic > Marine > Intertidal... | reverse complement strand
GAAGCATTATTTGATATTTACGATAATAAAGAGAAGCGGTAGACCAATAAAGGATAAAAATGAAAAATAGCGCAATATATTCGCTGGGAGGAATAATTTGACCAAACTTATTAAAAATGAATATGCCATATACTGTCGTTAGGATAAATAGATTTCCAAGGTAAAGTAATTTTTTTGATAGTTTTATCATATTTGGCTAGCGCTGTAAAAAATATTCATTGATTAATGACAGCATTTTTGGCGCCACATTGTGACCAAAAATTTCATCATGAGCTTTCGGTTTTAATGTAGAGTCTATAGAATCTACAAATTGAGAATTCTCAGGATTTACTATTTTATTCCAGCCGTGGGTAAGCGTTTCAATCCATTCTGTTTCGCTTCGTATTGTAAGGCAAGGTTTTTTTAAAATATATGCTTCTTTTTGTATTCCACCAGAATCTGTAAGAACTTTTTCTGCCGCATCCATCAAGCATAAAAAATCAAGATATCCCTGCGGTTTAATAAGTCGAATATTTTCGCCAACTTTTATATTATTTTTTTTAATGATTATGTTGGTTCTTGGATGTACCGGAAAAATAATTTGCTTATTACTCTGTGCTAATTTTGTTAGAATGAGTTTAAGCCTAACAGGGTCATCAACATTATAAGGTCGGTGGAGCGTAAGAAGATTATATTTCTCATTTTTCAGATTAAGTGTATGTATTAAAGTAGATTTATTTTTCGCCACATCAATATTTTCCAACAAAGCATCAACCATAATATCACCAGATAAATAAGTTTTCTCTTCTAGTCCCTCTTTGATGAGATTTGAGACTGCTGTTTTTGTAGGGGCGAATAAGATACTGGAAGTGTGATCTGTGACAATGCGGTTTATTTCTTCAGGCATGGCTCGATTGAAACTGCGTAAACCAGCCTCTACGTGTATAATGGGTATTTGAAGTTTTGCACCAACGAGAGTTCCAGCCATCGTAGAATTCGTATCGCCAAAGACAATGATAGCTTCAGGTTTTATTTTTTGGACCAACTTTTCAAGATGAACCATCATACGACCCGTTTGTTCGCCGTGATTTCCACCATGAATTTTTAAATTATAATCTGGTTTTGGTATATGTAAATCATCAAAAAATTGCTCTGACATTATACGATCAAAATGTTGTCCAGTATGAATGATGATTTCTTCGTGAATACTACGAATAGATTTAGATAAAGGACCAAGTTTGATAAATTGAGGCCGAGCTCCGACGATAGATAAGATTTTCATTTGAATTTCGCCAAATAATGTGGGCTGTTTAAAAGCGTCTTCCGACTATTTGGGTAATGTTCCAAAAACCATGCTAAAAATGCTGTGACATCTATTTTATCAGAAAATAACTTTGTTTGCCTGTTTTTAAATTGCGTTTGTAAGTCCTTATTACTCATTAATTGATTTAATTTTGAAATTATCATTTCAGGATAATTTGGGTTTATGCCAAATGTAAGTTTGTATTTATGCTCCAATTCTTCTAAAACAGAAATTTTACCAGCAAAACTAGAAATTCGAATAGAAGGGATACCTAAAAGAGCCGCTTCAACACTCATACTTTGACTATCACTAATGAATAAAGAGGAATGGGCAAGAACTTGATGCATATTGCTGGGATTAATTTGTAATAAATAGGGTTCATATTTTTGTTGAATAGTAGATTCGGAAGATATAAAAACTTGATACGAATCTTTCTCAAGTGCAACAATAATATCATCTAATAATTGAGCATCAATTCCGGCAATTCCTTTGTCATGATAGGCTGTTAATTTTGCTAAACGAATCAGAGCATATTGATTAGGCAATTTGTATTTTTTGATAGAAAGCTTATTCTTTTTAAAAATATTTGGATGTAAATAGCCAAGTTTCATATATCCATCATAGCCTACTTTCTTATAGCTCCATTTCCCAACATCACATACATTGGGGCAAAGAATACTTTGGGTAAGAGGATATGTGAGTTGGGCTAGCATTTTAATCACATCATAATCGTCTTCTGTGATTGTGATTCTGTGAATTTGAAATAATTTTCCTACAATAGCAATACTTGCGTCAGTGCCAATCATTAAACTTGGTTTGAATTTTTTAGTATGGTAATAAATAGAGAAAATACGTTTTATCAAACTGCTTACAATAGAAAAACTTGAGTGGCCTCTTTTTACAGGAAGGATATTGATATAATTTTGTTTATCATTTTGTAGCAATGTCTCCAAAATATCTTTTGATTTGATGATTATTTTGATATCAATATCTTTTTTTTGAAGACGACGCATTGTCTCTTTCAAAAATAAATATTGAGCTGGATGTCCAAAATAGATGAGTATTTTCATGATTTATTGAAATTCATTATAAATTTGTTTTAATTGTTTACCTGTTTTGTTTAGACCAAAGGGAGTTACCAAGTTTTTTCCATTTGATCTACCGTTAGTTTGTAGAATGGAAATTATTTTTTTGCTCAGTTCTCTGGGGGTATGATTTGTCACGAAACATAATTGCGTATTTTGTATTATCCTTTTAACATTTCCAACATCGGTTGAAACAATGGGACAGTTACAAGCCATCGCTTCCTTTACCACAAGAGGACCTGTTTCCGATGTGGATGTAACTAAAAGCAAATCTACAGCATTCATCCTTAATGCGACTTCTTTTTTAGTCAAGTTTTTCAGTTCAATGAGTTCAATATTTTGATTCGTCATCTTAATCGCATCAAATGCTAAATTTATATTTTTCACTGGATTGTGAAAATGAGAAGAAAATAATATATATTTTTTATCCAATTCCCATCCTAATTTATTGCGTGCGCACTTTTTATCAATAGGCGTAAAAGTTTTTAAATCAATGCCACAGGGTATAATGGTAGAATCTTTTGTTAACTTCAATTTTAAGGGTTGATTTGGATGGACAAATATGTTTTTTTGTGATAGACGAGAAGCCAAAAAAGAAAAAAAACGGTTAAATAATTTTTCAATATCACTGCCATGGAAGGTAATGATAACTGGTATTCTTCTTTGAAAAGTTGCGAATAATCCTGAAAGTCCATAATGGGCATGAACGAGTGAGTAGTTACCCTTATCCACCATGTTTCTAAAAGCAGGAATTTTTTTTAAATAGCCCCAGATTCCTTTCCCTCTAATTAAAAAGTAATCTATTTCAACATCTAATTCCTTAAGACTTTCAGCTTGTTCTTTTACGAATGGACTCAATGTGTCGGCATTTCCACTTGCACAAATCAGAACTTTCATACTATGATTTTACCTTTGCCACATACAGATAAAAAAGTGAACCAGATGTAACTGAATCGAGGACGTGCCCTCCAAAAAAACTATATGAAAAAAATAGTGTGAGTACAATTTTATCTCTGATTGAAGCTTGTAAAAAAGGTGTGAAAAATTGATGTAATAATATAGCCAAAAATAGAGCTGTTCCAATTAAACCAAATTTAAAAAAGAGATCAAACAAATCCATTGAAGCATTTTTAAACCACCATTCACCCCGTTCTTCCCAGAATAATTTTTGTCCCGCTAGACTTTTCCCGAATAAAGCTATTTTGAAGGAAGAAAATGATGTTTCCATTTGTGCATTCAAAGATGCATATCGTCTAAAATTAACAGAAGCGACAGTATTCATGATATTAGATTGGTAGAGTCCGCCCACTTTTTCTGCCGCATCAATGGATTTTTGAATGTTAAGGCCAAATCGATTTTCGTACGTTTCCACCGCCTTATCCACAATCCCGCTAAGACTAATCATAAGGACAAATGTTAAGATTGTGTAAAAAATAAGTTTATTAACGCTTAAAACATTACGCTTAAATGCAAAGAATATAGGAATGATAAAGCCGAATATACTCTTTGAAGCAATAACAAAGCCGTTGAATAATGTAATGCCAATAGGGAAAAGTTGTTTTCGAAATTTATTGTCTAAAATAAAATAAGTAAAAAAGATAAGATTCAGAATTGATACTGGATTTCCCCCCTGGAACATCCCCTTAGAAGTGCCACTAAAGCGATAAGCCTCTAAGCCAAATCCAAAAACGTAGCCAATAAATAAATTGAGAGTGAAAACAATAAAATTGATATAAATAATTTTTCGCATCAATTCATCATCTATCTCCATTCTGTTACGAATGAAAACGAATAAAAAAAGTAAAAATTGGAAACGAAAAATATATAATATATTTTCTGTAATCATACGAGATGAAGGCATATCCATATAATTAATAAACATATTTAATATAAAATAGGCGAAGAGGACAATCGCTAAAATCTCGTCTAAAAACATTTTTTTCTCTATGAGTTTATGAAAATAATAGAATACAAAAAGTAATAAAATAGGTCCACGAATCCAATAACCAATATTAAAGATTGGATTAGCAATGCCAAGATAAATTCGGATAAATCCACTAATGGAATCAATCAGCAAAAAGGAATACAGATAGTATTTGATGGTTATGTTTAGGTTTAACATGTGTTTTTATTCGTTTTCAATATACAATTCTGAATAAAATTATGCTTCAGTTAATTTTGGTTGTAGTAAATAAATTTTATTTCGGCTAAAGAAAAATAAATTATTTCTAATAATCCACGTTTTTCCGAAAAGCCTTCTTATGAAAGGTGCCCTAAAGAAGGATCCTGTCAAACATAAAATATCGATAGATGAAAACCGAGTTAATGCATTTATGTTTTGATAGGTAAATGATGAAATATGACCTTCAGTATCTTCGCGTTTGAAGAAATTATTTATCATTTCAACTAAATAGTATGGGTTTGGAATCGAAATAATAATTTTCCCACCATTTTTTAAGACTCTCTTACATTCATTAAGAAAAAAAGTTGGGTTTTCTAAATGCTCCATTACTTCTGAGCAAACAATATAATCAGCAATATTATTTTCAAAGGGTATTCCATCATTTACATTGGCACATTTAAAATCAAATTCGTTGTAACCTTCAATTTTTTTTAGAGTGGATAAATCGATATCAACTGCTTTATAGCGTGCTTTTTTCGCGTTTTTTTCAATCTGATTTTTTAGTTCTGCAAACTTGCAACCAATCTCAATAATTGTTGGTTTTTGATTAAAATCTATCCATTTCAATATTTTTTCATATCGAACGATTGCTTCTTTATCAATTAAATCGTAAGTCTGTCCTTTATTTTTGTAAAATAATTCTTTTGTCAACATTAAATATCTCCTGTAGTTGTATTTTTTATTTGATATCCATAAATCTTACATTTCTTATAAAAGAAAATTTTTAAATAAATGGGTATTATCGAAAAGTTATAAACCATTTATTTTGGATTTTCCTGAATAAAATAATTGCCCAATTGTAAGTTTAAATAATTTTATATTCAATTTTGTTTTGTAAAAATAGTCACAAGCAAATGCATCAATAACCAAGGATAGAGAAACAGCAATGGCAACACCAAAAATTCCGTAATGGAGTCCCAACACATATGAGAAAAAAACGTTTATTCCTGTAAAAATGAGGACACGCAATAAGTTTGTATATAAATGTCCAGTCATAATCAATAATGTAGAAAAGGGGCCATAGAGATAAACAGCTCCAGAACCAATAAGAAGTAAGAGCAGAGTTAGAGATTGATCCAAATATTTTGGAGGCATCAATAAAGTGGTGTAACCTATAAAAAAGAGATATAATAGAAACATCACGGGTAAAACGGTGTATGCACAGACTTTAAAAATTTGATGAATATTCAATGAAATTTTATCAAGTTTGTTCTCGTACCAATTTTTGGTAAAAACGGGGTTGAAATTTTTTTGAAGAGCCTGTGGAATCATAAGGATCGATTTTGAAAATGTTAATACATATGCAAAAAGACCAGATGCTTCATTGCCGGCGATATACCCAATAATTAAAATGGGAACTCTGGTGCCGAAATCGCCGATGAACCCAGCCAATATATTTTTTGCGCCAAATGCAATATGTTCCTTTACCCATTTCCATGAGAAACCCCCCCAATAATTTTTAGAAAAAATAATTAAAATAAATAATAATAGAATTTCAATGGTGATAAATAATCTACCAATGTTTTCTAATTTAAAATGATAGATAGAAAAATAAATGATTCCTAGGACAAGGAATAGCCATCTAAGCAATCTTATAGCTGCGTATATTTTTATTGATCTCACACCAACAAAAAAGCCATTTAATGTTTTATTTAAAGCAAAAAATGGAGCAGCAATACAAATCACTTTTATAAAAGAGTATACTTCTTGGGATGGGGACACTAATGGAAACACTTCAAGAAACAAATAAAATGTTCCCATAACAACAGTTGACATCATGACCACCGCAATGATAGAGTTGATCAATATGGATCTCAATTGTTCAGGATTATTTGAATATTGAGACGCATATTTTTGAGTAGAAATATGAATGCCAAATGTGGAGAATAAAGACACCAACATATAGACTGATAATCCTTGGCTAAAAATCCCCAATCCGTTGGCTCCATAATGGATAGCCACTATTGTATTTATTATTAGCCCAGAAATCCCGATAAAGGCATGAGATATCGTTGTTAATAATGAGTCACCAACAAACTTGATTTGAATTGCATTTTTTATTTTTTCAATCAATGTGATGTCTCAATTACTTTTTAATAATCGTGGTTTTAGCACTGTTGTAAAAAAGTTAGTGAGTGTTCCTAAATAAAGCAATTGGGATGGCTAACATCAATCCACCAAACAAAGAAAGCAATACGATTAAAGTCCGCTTTGGTTTATCTTTTTTGATAGCGGGTTCTGCAATATCCAGCACATTGATGAGTAATTTTTCTTTTTTCTCGTCTATTTTTGCAATTTCAAACTGTTGTCGCAATGTGATATAAACAGCTCGATTTTCTTCAATACTACTGGTCAAACGATCTCGTTGCATTTTTATTTCGGGGGTATCTCGTGCCATTTGATGTTTTTTCTGGAAAGACGTTAATGTCTCTTCAGATAATTCTAGTTGATGTTTGGCTTCAGACTTTTGATCTTCAATAAAAGTCCGGTTTCGGCTTGCTTCTTGATGTTGTTCAAATGAAATAAAATCTTTTACATAATGGGTTATATGGTTAGCAATATCGGCAGCAAGATTTGGATCTTGAATCAGCACAGAAACAGTAATCAGCCCAGATAATTCTTCCTTGACTGAGATGAGCCCATCCAATTCTAAAATAGCATCATGTGTCAATTTCAGGTTTTTATCGGTTTTAAATTCGCCTTTAGGTAAAAGTTTGGACAACCATTGTCTAGGGGAAAATAGTTTAGGTTTTCCTAATTCCCAGAATTTTATCAAATTTGATCCTTGTGGAAACTTTTGTGTTTTCCAGTTTTTGAGCACAATATCTTTTTTTAACCTTCGACTTTTAATGATATCGGGGATATTATAGGTGGGAGCCGACCCAAGACTGCCCATACCGAACGTTTTTGCTAAGCCTTGAAAATCGCCAAGCATACCACCGGATTGGTTTAATTCACCAGCAGGATACAAGGAAGTCGTTGATTTAAAATATAACGTTGCAAAAAGAGAATATGATAAGCCGATAATTGTACAAAAGCTTGCAAATTTAAAAATAAATTTACGTTTTAATTTTACCATCTCCCAAATGGCGGAGAGATTTATTTCATCATTTTCCGTAATCATAGATTTGTTTTTAGCAGGTTGTATTTCTGGGGACAAATCAATCAACCCCCTTTTTTTTAATTCTGCAATTCGGTTTCTCAATGTTTTTTCAGATAGATTATTTTCTTCTGCTATCTTTTTACGTTCAGTGGGATTGTTTAAGATTTCAGGGAAGTTTTGCACAAGGTCAAAAACTTTTTGTTCGTGTGGTGTTAATTTCATATTATTGCTCCAATACACGTTGAATAACCAACACCAACGTTGCAAACTGTCCTAATGTGGTTAAAGTATCCTTGAGAACTAACCATTTATTATACTCCATTTTTTCTGCAATAAAGATGGCATCTCCACTTTCAATTCCTATGTTTTTATTAAACGGTAATCGCTGTCCTGTCCCTGATTTGATAATAAATTTTCCCCGAGTTGCCGTCTTTGTTAATCCTCCAGAAAGCTCAAGATAATCTGAAAGTAGAAAATGAGAATAATAGGCATATCGACCAGGATTTTCTACTGCACCTAAAACCTCAACAAAAGAAAAATTTTCAGGGATAGTTATGATGTCATTTTTTGATAGTTTAAAATCTACAATAGATTGTGTCTGATTGATTGAGTTCGATTCTAAGGTTCCTTTTTGTGTTAACATTCTTGCTTTGATGTAGGCACGTTCTGCACCGGATCTGTTTTCTTCTGGAATAAAAAGAATACGCATTTTTTCTTTATCAGGAATTTCTTCAATGAAATCATTGCTTATTATCATTTTAGATGAATCTGCATAATCTGTATATCCCCCTGATTTTGAAAGAATGTCTCCAATGGTTGTTATGCCTGGTTCTATTGTATAGACACCAGGGTATAATATCTCGCCTTGTACATAGGCCACATCTTGTCTTTTATAATTATGAGCATATCGCAGCATGATATGATCCTCAGGCTCTATGATTATATTAGTTGCGTGAGCCAAGGATGTTTGAAAGGAGTATTTCTGAGTTGGACTTGTAAAGCGAGTGATTTCAATATTAGTTGGATCTGCATCAGGCCTGATGCCACCTGCGATACGGATTAAATCATGCAGAGATTCGCCTTGCACAAATTCATATTTTCCAGATATATTAACACCACCATAAATACTCACAAGGTTTTGCTTTAAGGGAATCACAAGAATATCCTCTTGATTAATAAAAGGGTTGTATTGGTCAATCCCTGTTGCAGCAAATTTAGCCAAATCGACTTTAACGGTATCCTTGTCACGGAGTAAAAACAAATTTCGAGTTGATAACTCGGGATAAACGATTGCAGTTTTTTCTTTTTGATTCATTTGTTGGATGATATTGCCATAATCATATTTGTCTTTAAATTCGCGATTAATCTTCTCATCGTCATTTTCGTCCTCTTCAATATCTATCTCAGAAATGATATCTTGATATAAGTCAGAAACACGAGTAACGGGCGTTACGGTATAAAGTCCAGGGTTTTGTAGATGTCCCACCACTTTTATTTTAAACTCCCTTATCTCAGATAATAGAATGAAAACTTGAGCACTTTGATTTAAACTTTTAATGGCTGATTCCATCTTTGAGATAGCAAGATTTAAGGACTCGCCACTTAATGAAATAATACCAACAGATGGGATGAGGATTTCACCGGTTGGTGAAACGCTTAAGGTGTAATTTGCAACTTGATCGCTTGAAATGATATTGACAAGAAATTGATCGCCCGGGCCAATTATATATTGTTTTGGATCGATAGGCTTATCCATTTTAATCTGCATTTTCGCTTGAACATTTTGAGTTGTAGAAGATGAATATTCCCCCGAATTAGAAAACGCAGATTGAACATTTCTTAATGCATTAATGTCAAGAGTTTGGCCAAACATTATTGAGCATAGACACAGATATAGAATAGTATTTTTCATAGATAGATTTATTGTAAACTTTGTGAATAGAGGAATAGCCGATTATGTAATAATGGCAAAAATCTTACTCGTATAGTCGCAACGCTCCTTATTTTGTTAAAAACAGACTTGTTAGCGATTATTTTCGATAGAATTCCTTTAAGATAATAACAATTATTATGCTAGGATAGTAAAGAGATTAAATGATATAAGCAAACATATTTTACTGTAAATTATTACGCAAATTCTGTGCCCGGGCACAGAATTTATGTAATAATTTTTATCTTGATATTTAAAAGAAGAATCAGCTTAATTCTAAGATTGAGAGGAGGCCTTGGAATGCCCTATTCTCTCTCGTAAATTCCGTCTTCAATTTCGGACGTAATTAAAATGATATCCATAAATCTAATAAGAACACAATTCAAAGCGGTGGAAAAAGCCCTTATGACAAAAGGTGAAAATATTGATATTAATCATATTCTATCTTTAGACAAGTCTCATCGGGAGATTCAATCCTCATTAGATGAAAAGCGCGCAGAACGTAACCGTGCATCTGAAGAAATTGGTCAATTGAAAAAAGCTGGAAAAGATGCGGAAAAAATGATTCTTGAGATGAGGTCGCTTGGAGAAGAAATAAAGTCTTATGAGAAAAAAGGGAGCGATTTACAAGCATCGATTCAACATGTCCTCCTGAGGTTACCTAACCTTCCTCATGAATCTGTTCCTATTGGTAAGGATGAGAATGATAATGTTGAAATTCGCCAATGGGGTAAAAAGCCCGAGTATGATTTTGAGCTTCAATCACATACAGATTTGGGGGAATCCTTAAATTTATTTGATTTTAAACGGTCAGCAAAATTATCAGGTTCAGGATTTCCTTTATATATAGGGCAAGGTGCAAAATTAGAACGAGAATTACTCAGATTCATGTTAGAACATCATATCGAAAAATATGGATTTACAGAAATCTTTCCCCCCGTTTTATTAAGACAATCTGCCATGATAACAACGGGACAGCTCCCAAAATTTGAAGAAGATATGTATCATGCGGAAGTGGATGATCTTTATTTGGCGCCCACAGCGGAAGTACCGGTAACCAATATTTATCAAGGGGAAATTTTAGATGAAAAAGATTTGCCTATTGAACTCGTAGCCTATTCGCCTTGCTTTCGGCGAGAAGCGGGTTCGTATGGGAAAGAAACGAGAGGATTATTGCGGGTTCATCAATTTAATAAGGTGGAGTTGGTCAAATTTGTAAAGCCTGAGCATTCCTATGATGAGCTGGAAAGTTTAACCTTACAAGCTGAGTCAGTTTTACAAGCGTTGGGACTTCATTATCGTGTTTTGGCCCTTTCGACTGGAGATTTGAGTTTTTCGGCCGCAAAATGTTATGATATTGAAGTGTGGGCTCCCGGTGAGGGAAAATGGTTAGAGGTGAGCTCGTGTAGCAATTTTGAATCTTTCCAAGCCCGAAGAGGGAATATTCGATATCGAAAAACCGATGATAAAAAAGTCGATTTTATTCACACACTTAATGGCTCTGGAGTGGCCACGCCTCGACTGTTTATTGCCCTCATTGAAACATACCAACAAGCGGATGGGACGATTCGCTTTCCTGAAAGTGTCGCCAAACTTTTGGGCATAGAGGAGATAGGCTGATTGCGGACCATCTGGGTTATATTTAATCTCATCATTTGGACGATTATTTTAGGCGGTGGCGGTGTTATCTTATCCTTATTTTTACGAAATGGTACCGATTTAATGGCTTGGGTTGCTCAAACCTGGTCCAAACTCATTTTAGGGTCAGGTGGCATCCAGTATTCAATTTCAGGCCTTGATAAAATATCTCAAAATCAATCCTATTTTTTTGTGGGAAATCATGCTTCTGGTTTCGACATCCCCTTAGCATATGCAACCATACCGAACAAAATGGTATCCATTGCAAAAATTGAGTTAAAAAAAATCCCTGTATTTGCGCAAGCACTCACAGCGGGTGGACATATTTTTGTGGATCGTAGTAATCACGACAAAGCCATTGACTCTTTGGAAAAAGCCAAAAAATCCCTGAATGAAGACCCTCGATCCATTCTCCTTTTCCCAGAGGGCACTCGCTCATTAGATGGACAGATTAAATCTTTTAAACGGGGAGGTATCGTCATGGCCATTCAAATGGGTATCCCGATTGTACCGATGGCATTGTGTGGCACTTTTGAATTACTGACTAAAGGATCCTGGGGGTTAGGAAAAACACCCATTGAAACTGTTTTGGGAGAGCCAATAATCACAAAAGATTTAGATACAAAAGATAGGCGTGTCATTGCAGAACAAATACGAGATGAAGTGATTCGGCTTAAAAATGAGTGGGAAGCAAAACGCAGGTGATTTATCTTCAGCCAAAATATCAATCTTTTTGTGTGCATGATTCCCCTCTCATTTATGAAAAGCAAATCGTAAAGTTGTGGACCAAATTACCCAAAGGTCAAATTTTCTATGATAGGAATAAACATCCCATAATGGTGATTGACCCGGGGAAAGAAAACCATCATGATGGCCCAGATTTTTTGAATGCCATTGTATTCGTCAATGGCCATATTCAAAGAGGTGACATTGAAATACATTTACATGAAAAAAGTTGGTGGTATCATGGCCACCATCAAAATCCGAAATATCAATCCGTTATTTTACATGTGGTCCATCAATTTGCACCATCTCCCGTTACGTTTATCCCCACTATCCTTTTTGAAAAAGGAGATACGAAAGGCGAGGGCTCTTCTTGTCTTTTGGCGGGGAAACTTATTCGGGATGATATCCGTTCCCAATTATTATTTTTAAGCCAAAAACGCTGGCTTAAAAAGGTCGAGAGATATCAGATGGCTGGAAAAGATCCTAAAAAGTTGCTAATCACACAATCATTACAAATAGTGGCGGCAAAAGGGAATGAAAGTAGCATGGCTTTATTGGCAGAAAAGGTATATTGCCAAGGAGAACATATAGGAAATAAAGAAAAACTTATCGCTCAGTTTCTTGCCTTTAGTCAAGCATGTGATTGGAATCATTGTGCCGTACGCCCAGCAAAACAAGCGAGTCAATTATTGCCCAAAGCGGCCTTATTTTATCATTTTCTTATGAAGCATTATGATATGTTTCTGTCTGAAGATGTTTCGATAGCATGGGTTCAGAAAAAAATGCGTGTCTGTGGATTTGGTCAGGGCTTAATCACTGAATGGCTCGGCAATGTATTTCTACCTTTTCTTGCTGCCCAATCTTTAAGGAAGGGTGATGGCCTTGGATTACAGTTGTGGCAATCCGAATGGTTGGGATTACGTTTGCCATATACTTATGGAAAAGCTCAACGAAAGTTTGGTCATGTTTTATCACAAAAAGAATTGAAATCATTTTCCATTCTTCAAGGGTTCTTAGTATTAGAGTCTTCATACTGTGAGAAAAACCTTTGTCTTGCATGTCCTGGAATAGAAATGAACCTTTATCAATAATCTACGTTCGATGAAATATGCCCTATTGTCTTATGGATGCGATGCCCCTAAGTTTCCACCCTTAATATTGATGTAAATCACTATGAATAACACTTTTACAAGAACAACACCTCTTCTTTTTCTTCTCATACTCAGTCTTGGGTTTGGGGCTGAAAAAGCTATATCTGATAAAATTCTGGACCAAGAAATCACAGAAAAAACTGCGGATATTGATGAGACTCAAAATAGATTCCCCACACTACTACAGGACGTAAAGCTTCTGTTGGTAGACGTGCAAATTGCTGATTTTCATCATGATACGGCTGAAGTCGTTTTTAATTTGAGTCGCATTGTTGAGCTCCTCATGGAAGCAGATCAATTAGGTGATATGAGTATTGAGGATAGAGAAGAATTTGATCGATTTGATAAAACTTTTTCCGATATTACCTCTCAAAAGCTCAAAACAATCCAGCAATCTGAATCTCCCTTTTTTGCAGACAGAACTCGGAACGAACTCACATCCAAGTTGGAGCCATTGGAAATTAAAATGGGGGAGAGTAAATTTGTAGTCGTTGATGATCGAGATGGCCATATTCCACTTGTGCGCAATAAGCAGGTAGATCAATATATCAATTATTTTACTTCTAAAGGGCGGAGACAGTTTGAGATTTGGTTGGAAAGGTATGAAGAGTATAAAGGATTAATTTTACCTATATTGAAATCACATGAAGTTCCAGAAGAAATTATTGTATTGGCTATGATTGAATCAGGACTAAATCCAAAAGCGTATTCTCGCGCCAATGCCTCTGGAATGTGGCAATTTATTTATTCTACAGGGAAAGCGTATGGTTTAAATAGGAATTGGTATATTGATGAAAGACGGGACCCAATAAAAGCAACACATGCAGCGTGTGAATTTTTATTAGACTTAAACAAATCGTTTGATAGTTGGTATTTAACTTTAGCTGCTTATAATGCTGGAGGTGGACGCATTCGGCGAGCCACCAAAATGCATCAAACCTCTGATTTTTGGCAATTACATTCTTTACCAAGAGAAACACGAAATTATATTCCCTGGTTTTTGGCTGCCGCAATTATTGCAAAGTCTCCAGCAGATTACGATTTTAAAATTCCGAAGGTTAAGCCATTTCGATTTGAAGAAGTGCGCTTAGAAAAAAGTGCGGATTTGGTTGTTTTAGCCCAGAACGCTGGAATCAAAGTAAAAACCTTACGAAATTATAATCCGGAGTTGCGCCAATCGGCCTCCCCTGCAGATAAACCTTATTTATTAAAATTGCCTTTTGGAACAAAAGAACATTTTGAAAACAATTGGTCAAAATTATCAGAAAATCAACGTTTTGCGCCACAATTTGTTTCTCATAAAGTTCGCTATGGAGAAAGCCTTTGGACCATATCTCAAAAATATAAGGTATCGGTTCATGATATTGCTTCTGTTAATAAAATTAGAAACCGACATAAAATTCGCGTAGGCGCTCGTCTTAAGATTCCGAGCAAGGGTGGAAGATTGTATGGTGGTTTGCAAAATGGCGGACCTGCGGGTCATTATAAAGTGGTTTACAAGGTAAAAAGAGGGGATACGCTTGGCCATATTGCTGAGAATTATAGAACCGGAGCTGGAAAAATTAGACGATGGAATAATTTAAAATATGGTTCTTATATGATTCACCCAGGACAAAAATTGACCATTTGGGTCAAGGAAGGATAATCTCCAACAAAGAGGAGGAGTTCATTATGACAAAACAGGAAATAGTTGATATTGTTTCATCCGCAACTGGATTAAGCAAAGTGGAGACAGAAACAATTATGAACGGTGTTATGTCAACCATTATCGATGCATTAGCAAATAACGATCGCGTGGAATTGCGTGGATTTGGTACCTTTGGCGTTAAGCACCGTATGCCAAAAAAAGCACGAAATCCAGGAACAGGAGAGGCCATTTATTTACCGGAGCGATATGTACCCACATTTAAACCGGCTAAAATGATGCGATCACGCGTGAACGAATTAACAAATAAGTAAAAGAGGAACACTATGCCCTGCGGAAAAAAACGCAAGAAGCGCAAAATGAATACCCATAAACGGAAAAAACGTTTACGCGCAAATCGACATAAGAAAAAGAAAAACTAAGCGTTCTTAGCTTTGAACTATGCGGTCAGTTTGTTTGACCGCATAGTTCTCTCTTAATTGTGTGACAATCATTTTTACATGCCAATCACTGGCCATCTCGGGTGGATTTTAAACCCCTATCCATCACTGAACTTACCCAGCGATTAAAATCGTTAATCGAAGGAGAATTTCCTGATATTTGGGTAACAGGGGAAATTTCTAATTTTCATCATCATAGTTCGGGGCACATGTATTTTACGCTCAAGGATCACCGGGCTGAAATTAAATGCACCTATTTTCGAGGATATAATCAGTATCTAAAATTTAAATTGGAAGAAGGTATGCAAGTCATCACGTCTGGCGCCATTTCTGTTTACGAAAAAAGAGGCCAATATCAACTTTCCGTACGCCAAATGGAACCAGCAGGTGTGGGCACATTATATTTAGCCTTTGAAGCCTTAAAAAAACAGCTTCAAGCAGAAGGCCTTTTTGATGCGCAGTATAAAAAACCCTTGCCAAAATTCTCCAGAAAAATTGGTGTTGTTAGTTCCGGAACCAGCGCAGCCCTTCGAGATATTATCCAAGTTTTAGGACGAAGAGCGCCTCATATTGAGCTTGTTGTTCGTCCTACAAAAGTGCAAGGCCAAGGAGCAGCGGAAGATATTGTTAAAGGTATAGAAGCCTTTCAAAATATCAGTGAAGTAGATCTTTTAATTGTGGGGCGAGGCGGCGGATCGTTGGAAGATTTATGGGCTTTTAATGAAGAAATTGTGGCTCGGGCTATTTTTGCCAGTGAGATTCCTGTTATTTCTGCAGTCGGGCATGAAGTGGATATTAGCATTTCGGATTTGGTGGCAGATCTCCGTGCGCCCACACCCTCAGCAGGTGCAGAGCTAGCCAGCTTGCAAAGCACAGAGATAGCGGATTTAGCGCAAGGTAAATTTCATGAAATTCGATTAAAACTACAGAGTCAAATCCTTGAACATTGGCAAAATATAGATGGAATAGAACATCGCTTAGCTTTTCAAGCTCCTTCAGAAAAAATAAAACAAAACCAAGAAAAAATGCATCAGTTATTTCATCAAATGCAATATGCGATTGAAACCAAACAAAAAGCCTTGCAAGCCAATCTATTTGGTTTTGAAAAACATTTAATATCTCTGAGTCCAGAATCTATTTTACATAGAGGATATGCTCTTGCGACTTTAGAAAATGGAATGCTCATTCGAAGCCAAGAGGATGTGGAAACAGGTGAACACTTTACGCTTCAAACAGGCAAGGGGCGCTTTGAAGCTAAAAAAATACGAAACAAGGAAAGGAAATGATGCGTTCAATAAATCGCATTAAATTCAACAATGAATAAATCCAAAAAACCAAAACATTTTGAAGAGGCCTTAATTCGCTTGGAGGATATCGTTTCTCAAATGGAATCAGGCGAAGAAAGTTTAGAAAACAGTTTGAATCTATTTGAAGAAGGGACAGCCTTACTCACCTTTTGTAAAGAACAACTTCATGGCGCTGAACAAAAAATCACTGAACTCTCAAACAAAGTTGAGAAAAGTAGTCCGGAAAAATGAAAACCATACAAAGCATTGGTATTTGGGGCAATACGGAAAAGTCTCAATTTTGGGCATTACTCCATCCTTTATTGGATTGGATTCAAGCAAAGAACTTGACGCCATTTATCACAACAAGAATCAGAGAAATGACACGTGAACCTTTTTCGGATTCGATTCGCATTATTGAAAAACCAGCCGATTTGGATCGTCTTGATCTTTTACTCGTTTTGGGAGGAGACGGGACTTTATTGTCTGCATCCCGTGCGGTGATGAATTATGATTTGCCCATCTTGGGAATTCATCTTGGGAATTTAGGGTTTTTGGCCAAGGTCATGGAAAAGGATTTAACGGTTCGACTTGAAGATATCCTTGCAGAAAATTACAGTTTAGATTCTCGATCCATGCTGGAAGGGTTATTTAAAAAAAATGGGGAAACCATAAGTCATTTTGCTTTGAATGATATCGTCATTCGCAATTCCGAATCCCATCGCATGATGTCCATTAAAGTGAAAGTGAATGGGGCATTTGTTGGGGATTATAAAGCAGATGGATTGATTGTAGCTACGCCCACTGGCTCAACCGCTTATTCCTTGTCCGCAGGCGGTCCCATTATGGCGCCAGATGTACATACAATTGTGATTACACCTATATCGCCACATTCCCTCACATCACGGCCTTTGGTGGTGTCGGACAAATCTATGATTGATATTCAAATCGTGGATCAGGAAGAACCTTTTATTTTTACGGCAGATGGACAAATCCACGAAACACTATTTCCGTCTGAAATGATTCAAGTCAAAATAGCAAAACATCGTGTTCAGCTCATTGATTTTGGAGATCAAAGCTATTTCAAAACCCTGCGTACCAAAATGGGCTGGGGAAAACGGGGAGAGTAACGCATAAACTCGCCGGCAAGTTTAATTACGAATCTGGAATTAGGAATTACGAATTTTCATTGTTTTGATGATACTGCCTGATATTTTAAGTATTTCATCACAATCAGTAATTAAAGATTCTACTTCTTTTTCTGATAATATTTCACTATCACGAATTAAACGAAGCCAATAATGGGTTTCTCGAGCTTCTTTATAAGCAATTGATAATTTGGCTTTGAAATCTTTTTCAGATTGGCCACCAATTGCTTCTTCAACATTTGCCCCAATAGAGGTTCCGCTTCGTAAAATTTGTTTTGATAAAACATACTCTTTCTTCTCATTACATAGATACTGATATAATTTTATAATTCGCAATGCAAAAGCATAACTCTTATCTAAAATTACATTATCAGTTTTCACAATAATTCCTAATTCTTATTGCCGTCCGGTGGAGTGATGATGTAGATTGTCCGTTAATGTATCTTTAATCCACCCATTTAAACTTTTACCGGATTGGACTGCTTTTAGATAAATCCTATGATGAAGCGATGGGTCTAAACGGACTACAAATTTACCTGAAAATGGTTTGTCTGGCTCTTCTTTACGTTCCATACAGAAATCAAGGTAATCATCAACTGAATCCTTAAAAGCAGTTTCTATTTCATCAACAGACTGTCCTTGAAATGTAATAACATCTCTTGTATCAAGAACTTCGCCATGAAATATTTTTGCTTCATCGTCAAATGAAACGTGACCAGAATATCCTTTGTGTGTCATCATTTTTTCACTCCTGCTTCTTTTAAATATCGACGCATAGATTTTAATGCACCTTTATTTGTCTCTTTTTGGGGATGTGGACGATGGAATACAGCTCTGATTTTATTTAGATGTATTCTCACTCGTGATCCACGACCTTCTGATATTTCAGCTCCCAATGCAGTGAGCATTTTTTCTATGTCATCCCACTTTACATTGGCTCTAACCGGGGAGTCAAAAATATTGTCCAAAGTTCTTTTGTGCTTTTTCCCCAGCTTTAGCATAGTATCAATTTACAGTATCACATATTACTAAACAAAGGTTTATTGGGTGAACCTCACCGGCGACATTAATTTTTAATTCTTAATTGATAATTCCTAATTCTCATTACCGTCCGCCGGTCCCGAAGAAATTCGGGGGTGGAGTGGGGGTTATATTTTAGCATTATGTTGAGAAAATTGTTCGTTAAAAAATTCGTTCCAATCAACACCATTATTAAACCACCCATTACTGCCACTAGTTGATTGAAAACGAATACAATTTATATTGGAATTACTAAATAATTCTGGTTGTTCATCAAGAAGCCATTCATAAGTATTTTTACCATTAAATAGAAGGAACTCTAGATTAGGTAAAATTTGACTGAATTTATTTATTGGACTCATCAATGCCTTTTTTATTGCAGAATCCTGATTGCTTTCTTCTCGTTCCACTGCTTCAAAAACATCCCACAATCCAATTTTCTTTTGTAAAAGCAAACCTTTACGAATATTGGTATCACTGTTTTTCAAATTCCCAACTGAATTGAGAGCCTGACCCCAAAATCGTTTGTTTTGGTTCTGATAATAAAAGTTTTCATTGATTGATTCTCTTGCTGGGAATGTTCCCAAAATTAAATATCTAATTTCACTATAAAATAAAGGGCTTAAACCGAATTCAGGGTTATTTAATTCACTAAGGGTTTTAACTATTGTAGGCTTTTTTCCCTTGCCACTTGTTTTTTTGAAAGAATTATTAAAAGTAACTTTATCCCCTTCATTTTCTATTCTTCCTGTTTTATTAGTTAACTCTGTTTCGACAATTTCAATTAAACCACTATTAATTAAAATTTCTAAATCATTAACTGTGTAACCTTTTTTATTAGAAAAGTCTGTAAAATAAAACCCGATATTTCGAATTTTGTCTCGAATTTTTTTCTGTTCATATTTTGAAGAAATTACCTTTTTCGCAATAAGTTTTTTGAGTTGGTAAATTTCATTTTTAGTAAATCTATTTTTACCCTTCATAATTTAAATCTCTTGATAATTGTTTGCTGAAATATAACGAATAAACTCACCGGAGGACGGCGAATCTATTCTCAAATCTTTTGTAAAAACTCTAACCATTCAATTACCCAAAATCCATCATTTTCGCTGCCAGCATAAGCCGTCCGGTGGAGTGAGGGTTATAAAGCCAATTAGTAATACCATCCGATGTCCAAGGAAATTAACGGCACACCTTCATCAAAATAAACAATTCTGTTTCCAACGGGTGCTTCGGTGTCACCAGTTATTAGAGCATAAATACCGCCCCAACCGTTCACATAAAAATTGTTGGTTATATTGTATTGATAGCCAAATGTAACGCCAAGTCTAACATTTTCATATTCACCAAGTTCAATTTCTTCTTCGTGTCCAACTGTTCCTTTCCAAGAACCATAACCTGTTCCAAACCACAAACCATTATAATTACTCTTCCAAAAATACTCGACATTAACAAAAGTCAAATCGAAATTATCGTTTTCAAATCCATCACGAAGATAAACACTTGGTGTGGCAAGACTTGCTTTACCAACTTTTACTTTAAAATGTTTTTTCCCAAACCAAACTGTTCCACCCGAAAAACCGTCATAATAGGGAAGTCCTAATGTTTCGACACCAAAGTTTATATCCCTTTTGGGTTTGTAATTTGTCAATTGGGGTGAGGATGAAATATTTTTTTTATACTTTATTGCGTGTCCACGAATAACTGGAACTTTACCACCGCCTAATGTTTGATAACCACCTAACCAAGGATTATACATTAGCCCCATTTGTTGTTGCTCACTTACATCTTCTGTTGGGATAATTGCATCGGCACCAATAATTTTTGCTTCATCCCGCATACTTTCTAAAATTTGGGGTAATGAAGTTCCGACTGCACCCCTTGTCTCTAATTGTGCAATCACAATATAAGGTTCACTCGGATTCTCATTTAAAATTGCAACAAATTGTGATTCTGGATATTGTCGTGATTCATCAAACATTAAAACAGATGTAGTGGCACAACCGCTAATGAAAATTGAAAAAAATGTCAAAAGTAAAATGATGATATTTCTCATTTGTCTATCCCTTGATTTATTGTTTTGGCTTTATAACGAATAAACTCACCGTCGGACGGCGATTCCAAACACGGTGCATTTGTAAAAACTCTGAACATTATTTTACCAAAAGCCTTCATTTTCGCTGCCAGTATTAGCCGTCCGCCTGTCCCGAAGAAATTCGGGAGTGGAGTGGGGGTTAGCTTTCTTTAAAAATATTTTCACGATGATACCGTAAATAATTCTTATGATTTTGATGTAACATTTTAAGTTTCATTTTTTTATTAATACCAATTACATTAGCATCTGAATCTGATAATTGTTTGGAAAAAATAATTTTGCCTAAATCATTGAAAGTAATCAAACCAGAATCGAATGCTGAATTCAATGAAGGAGATAATAAAAACCCATTAAAAACATCTATTGCTTCTTTCAGGTCACTATCAGTCCACGGTTTAATGTGAGACGCTGTAAGTAGACTTTCATTCTTACAAGATGTTACTGAACAAGAACCCCAATATTTGATTAAATCTTTTCTAAATGGACCTTGGCCTATTCTTGATTTGGTTATTGTTTCTCTTTCTTTTTTAGTGAGTTTTTTTCTTTGAATTAGAACAGAACTTGAAAGTCTATCAAATTCTTTGTCTTTTATCATCCATACAAATGAGTGTGCATCAAGGAGAGAAACTTCATTATCCAATTTTTCAGTTAATAAATTCTTTACTTCTGAAAGCAGATGATTAAAGGTTAAATAATTTTCAAAGGAACATTGTTGGTTAATTTTAAAATCAACACCAAGTCTTTTAAAACCATTTTCAAAGTGTATCGGTGCTATTGGCATATATCTAGACCTATCTTTTAAAAATAAAAAATATGCTATCAGGGAATATTTTTTACCAAATACATTAATAATGTTTTCAAAAGATGAGTTGTCATCATCATTATGATATAAATTAAAAAATAAGTTGTCTAATTCATCTAATCTTTTTGAATTTTTGATTGCTAAAAGTAAAATTTGATGTGGTGGTTTTTCTTTTTTAGGATATTGCGGTTTCCATCTAACTAAATTATTATTTGGTAGTTCTATCGCCTTTATAATATTTTTTACAATTGTTCCATCACCAATAGAATATTCCGTCCATTTTCCAAAGTTTAAAATCTTTCTTGCTTCACGATGAACATCATATTTATATCCTTCTCTTTCTTCAGTAAAAGGGTTGGAATTAAATGTAATTAATGGAATTCCGCTTTGTTCATAAACAGATAGTTTAAATTTCTCAAATAATCTGTCAAATAATAATTTATCAATCATGTCAAATTTTTATCTAATTCTAAAGAAAGCTAATGGGCGAAACTCACCAGCAATCGTGAGTTAAACCTAAGTTTTGATTGAACGAATGTCTGGTGGAGTGGGTGTTGGACGAGCGAAGCGGAGTCCGACACATAACTTTGTAGAGTTTCGCCCATTGGAGTGGACGAGCATCGTCCGCTCCAACAGTAAATATCCGGCGTTAA
>Ga0209657_1000641_pt1 | contig 22380 bp, 31 predicted proteins | sample SaaInlV_100m_DNA_FD_184650 | JGI IMG/M metagenome (GOLD analysis project Ga0209657, IMG submission 184650) | Marine microbial communities from expanding oxygen minimum zones in the Saanich Inlet - SI037_S3LV_100m_DNA (SPAdes) (version 2) | ecosystem: Environmental > Aquatic > Marine > Intertidal... | reverse complement strand
ATATCGTTACGTTTTAACGCCCATAGAATTCGGCCTTTATACGGATCTATTTTAATGCCCGCAAGATTCGCCTTTTATACGGATCGATTTTAACGCCCACAAGATTTGCGTCCTTTATACGGGAACTTTAATATGCCCGCCAAACTGATTTAAATATTTCAAAAGAAAAACCAAAATGGAAAGCAAAAAGACCCCCTGTAGATTCACTCTACAAGGGGTCCAATGCTTAACTCTATAATTACTTCTTAGATTTAGAAGGAGTCTTCTTTTTAACTTCTTCTTTAGCCTCGAAGTCTTTAGGACGAAAAGCAAGTGTTTCAGATTCAGGGTTAAAACGAATCTCAACATTTACACCCAAACGTTTAGCCTGAGTACGAACACGTTGCTGCCAGTTATTATAATCTTCTGGAGTGATACCAGAAAGTTCAAAAGGTTGGCCGTTGCTTTTAATCGATTCAACTAATGCTTCTCTTACCATTACTACCTCTTCAGTCTGACGACCTTTACGGGCAATAGTAGGGAAATCTTCAATCTTGTTAATTGTAACCATTATAATCTTTAACCTTTCGGTAAATAAATACCGTCAATACCAGAGAGGGGGCTGTCCCCTCTCGCACCCCTCACTCTAGCACGTCATAGGGGCTATGTGGGGGCAGTACAATAAGAAATTTTTACTCGTAACACAGGCTCAATATATGTCTCAATAAACACCGGAAACGTATGTTTCAACGTAAGTGCCAACAATAACCGCCACGCGACCGTTTGACATAATAATAATTATTATCAAACTTTAGTATATATTTTAGAGAGACCCCTCGTTATCGAGGATTAAATCAAATCTAGCCAGTTTTTAATATCATCAGGAATCATGTCAGATTCTGCCTTATCGTTAGTTAAGTCTTTTCTGACTCGAAACTCTGCTTTAGTTTCTTCTTCATCCTCTAGTTCTCTATGGGAGAAAGTTTCAAACTCTATTTCAACCTCTTGCTCTACAACCAGATTGCTAATAGATTGGAAAACAGCACCAGCCAAAGCATCAGCTAAATCTTTAGTACCTGTAGCAGGGTGGTCTATCTTGTTGCCACCAATAAGGCGAAGCTTTAATAGTTCGTTCTCTATAAGTATTTCATTCCAATAACCCCGCAATCTTTTATCATAGATAGCCGTCATTAAGGTATCGTAGTCTGTTTTGCGAACACTATGAAAATCAGCATTGATACCCATAGCTTTTAATGACTGAATCATTTCGACGCTTTGCCATTGATCGAAACTAACCACTCCAACAGAAAACCTTCTACATAGATCAACAATCAACCCACGTACCTTAGCAAAGTTAATTTCTTCACCTGGCTTGGCTTCCCATGAATGAATTAAATCAACATTCATAACCGGCAGCTTCTCGACACCTAAACCTGTATTAATTTCTTTAAGCCCAGGACAATGAACCATACACAAAGCAGCCCTATCTCGTTTTAACGCTAAATCGACATGAATAAAGCGAGTATGATTATCAGTACCATTAAACCAAGGCTTAAACACTCCAAACTCATCCATAGGGTCTTCCCCTATATTAAAAGCACTACGAACAAGATCAACATCACGAAAGAAAGCATCTTCCATAGTTGGAGGTTCACATTCAAATCTAGCTCTAGCCTCAATAGGGTTACGAATATATTCAGACTCTAACTGATGTCTTTCAATTGTAGGATTAACTTCCCAAGTAGCGGCCTTAATAGCCCAAGTCTTAGGTTCGTTCTTTTCAATAGAAGAATCATATCTTTGTTGAATAAAGTCCCCTTTATATCGAGGAAACGATAATAGAATAGTTTTACCAAATTCAGGGAATCGAGACATAACAGAAAGCTTAGACATATTGTAAATAGCGCCAGCAGATCCCTTAGAACGAACATCTCCACCTTTTAGTTCAGCAGAAGTTTTAAAAGCAGAAATCTCATCCAAGATAATAGTCATAACCTCATACCCCTCCCAACCTTCTGACTCGGAGTGACCAGAAAAACATCTAATAGGGCGTGAAAAGAAGAATATCTCCGATACCCTTGGTTCAAATCCCTGCTCATTAAACCACGGTGAAGCGAGAAGCAAATTCTTAAAAGGTTCGAAAAAAACTCTTTGTGCTTGCTGTGCGTTAACAGCAAGATTCAAAAGGTCAACATAAACACCCGTAGCTTTACCATAATAAGAAAGGGGGTCTCTTAAACAATGCAAAAGATAAACAGTGTAAGCCATAGTAATACGAGCACAATGATCTTTACCAGATCCTTTTCCAAGTTGGCAAATCACTTCGTTCTGAGTATACTTCTGATACCACTCGGACCCCTCTTTCTCGCCCATTAATTTCTGAAGCGTGCTCTCTTTAAAAATCTGAGTGCTGTTCCTAACAATCTCCAATTGGATCTCTGATAACAATGGTAAACCCAAATATTTTCTATCCGAAACAAAAGTTTCAATTGAAACAGGCTCTTCTTCTAATTCCTCATGACTTAAAAGTTTATCGAAATCAGATAATTCAACATTTAATCCAAAAAACTCACTCACAACAAGTACCACCTTTTACGTTTAGAAAGACATTATATGGAGCGTATATGTATCCCCACAAACTACACTTTAACATCAGTAGCAATATCGTCAAAGACATTATATAGAGCATATATGTATCCCTACAAGACTATTTGTCAACATCAGCAGCCATATCGTCAAAGACATTATATAGAGCATATATGTATCCCCACAAAGACAAGAATAACTCAGAGTAGAGCACGAGCATTAAGCAGGAGAAAGACATTATATAGAGCATATATGTATCCCCACAAAGACAAGAACAACTCAGAGTAGAGCACGAGCATTAAGCAGGAGAAAGACATTATATAGAGCATATACGTATCCCTACAAGACTATTCATCTTCACTGCTCTCCTCGATAGTAATAATCTCTGCATCAATGACGCCCGCCCTTACAGACTCTGTATCTAGATCAGCGTTCTCCATTAACTCGAAAGCCAACGACAACTCAGAACGAACCTCGTTCGCTATCTCAGGAAAATTAGCAATCGTGTCTCTAAGAATCTTAGATAGAATCTGATTCACCGTCTCAGCTCTCTGCATGCGAGCAACGTATTCCGCATCGGCATTGTTTCCTCCAAGAAGATGATGCAACTGCGCTTTCTTGGCAGCCATCTCTCCCGCAAGCTTCAGGGCCTGAACGCGAGCAGAGATCATACCATGATCGGTTGCTATCGTAACAGTCTCCCAGGCTTCCTTGGACACCTCATCAAACTCCTCTAAGGCAGTCAGCGTGTTGTACTGTACCTTCTCAAGGAAGTAAGGATCCTCCTGTGACCGCCTATCGAGCAGTTCACGATGATCCTTGACATGTTTTCTTGCCTTCTTGGCTGTTATGTCCATTATCGTTGCTATCTCAGAAATACGATAGCCCTTGATGGACATAATACCGGCCTCTTCAATGTCGTTTAATTCATCAACAATCGAAGGTGTATTTGATTCGTTAGAGTTTTCTTCAGTCATATAGAATAAGAAAGAGCACCTGCCGGTAGCGACCCGGCAAGCGCACCCCCTCCCTCTCCTTTATTAAATAGTGCTACCACATTCACCACACATTGGGTCGTGAGCGAACATAGCGCCGCCACCAATCTCACACAATATATCACGATACTCTTGAGGTATCGTGAAGTCGTGAGTCCCAACGTAAGTGAATAGGTTAACAATGTCGTACATATTTTCTGGGACATTCCCCGGAATGGTGCTTAAGTATCCTTCATCTGACAAGTATCGCAAAAGTACTTCACGAATCTTGTTTGGAAGTCTGTTTCTCATACATAAACTACGAATAGTATATTCTGCATTGCGAACCTTCTCTTTCTGCATAGATATCAGCCCGTCAACCATCCGACGAACCTGATTCAAAGCAAGAGAAGAGAACTCACTTGCTTGCTCTAAAACACCAGCAGAGCTATACCCATCGACACGAAACTTCCTGCCATCAACATTAACAGAAGCGCCATTGTCACAAACAAGGCGATTGAGGAATGTCTTAAATACAGGAGAAGTCTTCCAGCTATCATCGTATGTCATGGAAAGACCACCAAACAAAACAGACCCGCCTGGGTCTTCGAACGTCAATTCAGGAGATCGCAACTGTACATGAAACTTACCGCCAGAAGCACCCCAGCGATGAACATACGGTGCTTCTCCATCAAACGCATCGGTTATCGCCTCAAACAGAGCATCGTGACGTACATAAGGCAAGTCTGGACGCATGAACGAGCGAACAACTTGGTCTTTGTCAACCAAAGCATTGTAAGGACGACGAGGGCCGTTGGCTAAGAAATAATTAACAGTATAGTCAGACAACTCGTCAGGCATGCGCTCAGCGTACTTTGACGGTACATCTATGAGATCGCACAACTGACGGAAGCTGTCTTTATTCAACTTAAGATTGGTGTCTTCCGTTGTCATTGCGTTATGTTTCGCAAGGTATTTAGCCTTGCCGAACTCAAACTCAACATGAGAAGTATTGTCAGCAACAGTCGCTAACTTAGTCATCAAGTCGGTTAACTCAATCTTCGGTGTAGGGAATTCCCACTCGCTCATTACATGCCTCCTTGGGCTTTTTTGTTAGATAAAGACATTATACCGGAGAAAGCCAGCAAAAATGCGGATAACAACAAATTTATTATATTTATATTATACACCATGAGCGCCATTCTCGGCAATAGCACCAACAGAGACGCGAACAAACTGAGACTTAGCTCGGAACTCACTTAAATTGGCAGCCCCAGAGTAAGATAAAGCACTACTTAATCCATTACGAATAGATTCGAGAACACCAGAAACACTGCCAACATATGGAACATAACCGCTTGCTCCCTCTATATACGAAGAACCAGCATCAGCAGAGGCCATACCTCTATAGCCCTTAAACTCCTTACCGTCAATGTCATAATGATCTCCAGGAGACTCATCCGTCCCCGCAAGCATGCTTCCAAGCATTACAGCATCCGCACCTGCGGCTAAAGCCTTGGCAATGTCACCGACGTTTCTAAGACCACCATCAGCAATAGAGGACATACCTAAACTATCAGCGACCTCTGCGCACTCAATAATGGCCGACAGCTGAGGGATTCCTACGCCAGTATTGACTCTTGTAAGACACGCTGCTCCTGGGCCAATTCCAACCTTAACGCAATGAGCACCAGCAGACCTCATTCTATACACCGCCCCTGCTGTAGCAACATTACCACCCACGATACAAACGTCAGCCCCTCGCCCATCAACATAAGAGCGAATGGACTCAACAGCATCCAGGGCGTGAGCAGAGTCTCCGTGTGCAATATCCAATACAATCATATCTATGCCGCTATCAATATGTCGTTTGATTGCTGGAAGCAAAATCTCATTAACACCAAAAGCAACAGCAGATAATCTGCCCTCCTGACTCAGCCTACGAACGCAAGCAATCCTTTTTGAGTGAATCATATTTCGATGCAGCACACCGATACCTCCACCATCATTCATGGCTGCTGCCATAGGATATTCACACACGGTGTCCATATTAGCTGCCAATATCGGCATGCTAAGACTTAAAGATTCAGACAGATTAGTTGATAGATCAACATCACTACGACTACGGACAGTAGAGTACTGAGGTTTTATCAAAACATCGTCGAATCCTATATTTATATCACTCTTGGTCATCCGATACCTCTTTTGCTTTGTTGTCAATCATAGCATCCAAAGATCCACGAACATGATCAGAAATAGCATCTTCAATCAAACTCCAAGGTACAACTGTTCTAAACGCATTACCCTCTGGGTCTTCAATGAAGATAACAACCCCATCCTCTGTACATCGAGGACACTCGTCATTGTTGCTCATTTGCAATTTCCTCACGGTATAGTATTAAGCCAATAATGGCATAGCTGGCTAGATCAATAAACGAGTCTTCAACAGACTCATTCTTGAGGTCACGACCAGTAGAGGCAGACTTCAAACGAGCCACCTTGTCTCCTGCACGAATCATAGACCCAACCCAAGAAGGAATGCCCCAATCAGATGCCTGACGTATGTTCGAAAAGATATCCTCATCCTCTCCATAGTCAGACCCTTTGTTGCGATGCATAGCCTCCATCTCTTCAAGTATCTTAAAGAACATTGGATGCCCAGTTTCACGTTCAGTTAATTCTTTACTACTCACTACATAACTCCTCTTCACTAAAGCCACGAAGCTTACCTTCGCTCAGGAGGATACTTTCCTCCAACCCGTGTAGGCGAGTAAAGCGAGACTGGTAATTAAACCACCCCTCAAACCCTTCCCACATTCGGCTATCTGTATTCTTATGGAGATCAATCAATTCGTCCTCCTCAAGAATAAAACTCAGAACCCCCAGCGGCATATAGACTACAACGTCATACTCTGGGTCATTTTCGTTATCTTCTGCGTACTTCTTGAGAGACAACTGGAACTCTTTAACAGCCCCTTCTACCGACTCTCCTGCGTAGTACTCAATAGTGTCGTAATCATTTCTCTTGCGCGGACAAAAAGAGTCAACCTCCGTTATTGTCCCATACGCACGGCAAATCATAGGTCTAAAACCATATATGGTGCATCCATTATCCCAAAAAGCACAATGGCCATCGGTAGTTTGCTCAGATGCAGACCAAGATTCATCATGCATCGCCAGTACCATAGCGTCTATCTTACCATTCAGCCAGTCTTCTCCGGCCTGCACTCCCTTGTCTTCCATTATTAAATAATAGGTTTGACGCAACCTAAATGCTATGTGCGCTGCCTCTGACAGATGGATTTTTAACCCAACCTTACAGCAGTTGCCAGCGCCGACACAACCAAACTCAGTAGCGTCGTGGTTGGCCTGGAGCACACGAATATGATTATAAACCATATCGAGACTAGCAAAAGTCTCTAAATCTTTCTTATGAATAGCTCTGCGCATTAAAGACCTCTTTTCTTCTTCCTCGCACGCATCTCTTTTGCGCGCATCCTTCTCATTCTATCAACATTCTCCTGCATAGGAGACTTAGGTCTGCGCTGAGATACGCCCTTCAAAACACGACCCTTCCCTCGAAACCTAAGCAAATCATATTTCTTAGCCCAGTTATACAGAGCCTGTGGGGTGACTTCAATATTGTGGGACTGCTTCAACAACTTGCAAATATCAGTCAGCTTCATGCGCTTCTTGACGTAATGCTCATAAAGCCAAGCTTTATCCTTATATGGCTCCATTCCGGCCATTTAAATCACCTCCAACGAGAGTCTACCGATCAATATACCAAAAGACACACAAACAATCATCTTTTTTCGTCGCTCCTCTGTTGACAGCCCCACATGGCGATACCTACAGCGTCTACCATATCAACATCGTACCTGTCCGTGTCTGAGAACTCTTCGCCCAGTCGATCAACAAGAATATGACGAACACGATTCTTTCTCTCAAAACTAGCCTTCTTCTTCGCTTCCTTCTCTCCCATCTTAAGAGACCAAGCAATAATATCTTTCTTCATTACCTTCTTGTACCCGATCCCTGTCTTCCAAGACAAAGGACTAGCTTCGGTAACAGGAACCCCCACAAATGCAACAGCAGCCATCGCTGCACCAACAACATAAGATAAGACACGACTTGTCTGGAAGTTCTGAATGTACACTGTCTGTTCTATAAACACAGCATTAGGGCGGGTCTCTTTGACTAGATCAGGTAGATCATCTACAATCGTCTTAACAATGGCCCCAATGCCTTCTTGTTTGGGCAAAGTAATGAGACCAGCGTCATCAAAAACAATATCGCCTTGGCCAGTGAAGCGACAAAGCCCCCAGGCCAATGACTTAGTAGACGGATCAATACCTAGAATCCTCACGTCCTTAAGAGAGGAAAAAGATTTCACTCCATTTCCTTCCTTACTTTTCTCTCGTCCCATCCCCATCCAACAAGGCGCTGAACAAGACGCTCGCGCTTGCACTTTTCACAAATACCTTCGGCATTATAACGAGAAAGATTAGTGCCACACTTGCTGGTGGTACAGATCCTCTTAGAGTTTAGTCTATCCTTCTTGTCATAATAGCGTTGCAGTACGCGCTGATTGGTAACAATCCTACGACAAGCAGAGCCACAGTATATAGCGTTATAAACCTTAGGCCTAAACGCTACCCCGCACTCAGGATTCTCGCAGTTTCTCCATTTTAGTTCCTTCGTCATCATCTCCCCAACAGAACGCCTTAACGTCACAATACTGGCACTTGGGAGAAGTAATCTTATAAGGTCGAACGGGAAGAAGGTCATCCTCAAACGCCTGATACCATTTACGCCACTTCTTAAACAACTTATCTATGTACACGTCGTCACGTTCAATATACAAAGGAAGAATGGCTTGATTGTTCTTATTCTCATAGATAACAAATCCATCTTTAAGATTCAAGCATCTCATGTATATCTGAGCCTGTCTGATGTGATCATCCTTAGGCTTCATATGCAAAGAGCGATAATGAAAACCTTCCTGAGATATTGACTTAAGCTCTATGAGCTTCCGCCCATTCCACTCAATAATACCATCAGCAGTTCCTCGAATAGGAGGATCGTCGTATTCTAGTGGAATCTCTTCCTCAATTAGAATATCAAGACCCCGCAGATACGAGTATAAACGATCATGAACAGCATGGCCATTATCGAAGATACGATAAGTATGACCAGTGAATGTCGGCTCAGTGGCTACGCCACGAAACAAATACGACCAATATCTAGGACATTGATTAGTATAGCTCGGGTGAAAGCCATCGACCCGCTTAAAATCTCTATCATTCTTAACCTTAAGATAATGATCAATAGCATTGACCAACTTATCACTAAGAGAACCCTCATCTTCGACGGGCTCTTCTTTGTTTAATAAACGATTTAAAGATTTCAAGACATATTCCTTGCTAATAGCTTGAGGGTATTTATATTCTCCTCAAGTGCCTCATGTAAAGTATACCAGATATCTTTAGAAACTTTGTCTCTATTAGACATAATTGTTGAATTTCTTTTATAAGCTTGAGCCATAATGATAACTCTAGTCCTATAAGCTGCCAAAATAGCGGCAGTTCTGGCTGCTTGTTGCCCCAAATAATGGTTAGGGTTCTCTATGATGTCATCAACAATGCGCATCACTTCAATAAACTCTCCAGCCTTATCTCCCATTGTCTCTTGGATTTGTTCAATAGATACAACGAAATCTCCTCTACTATTCATAATCAGACCCTTCTATTAGTTCAATAAATACCGCCCAATCAATGACGGCAATCTTAGTTTCGCTATCTTCACCTAAAACAACACTTAGGCAAGGATACCTTCTGGAATCATTCCAAGAATCGTTGGCGTGTTTTCTCCAGTTCTTTAGCGACAAAGTAAAAGACTTAGCGCAATGTTTGTAGTCCAACAAAAAACCATTCAATTGAGCATCGCCTTTCTTCATGCCACGACCAGAGTTCTTTACGGCCTTTGCTCCGTCACGCTTAATCTCTTGCTTTTCGTCACGTTTCATCCTGCCAAAACTTTCTTTGAAATCTCAGACCACTGCTTGTCCGATAGAACAATGTTACCAGCGCCATTCCACTTTTTCTCACCATAATAAAACCAAGCGCCACGACGTTCAATAATGCCCATTTCAACAGCAATATCAATCATCTCACGAAGATAGTCAAGACCACCCTCCTGGGGAAGGACATAGTAATGACCGGACGTTCCGATGGCTGCACGTTGTTTTGTCTTCTCGACACTCCAAACAACCCTCTGGGAAGTTACCATTTTTGCACTGTCTCGTTCCATCTCGCTCTGAGACATAGACAAAAATAGCTTAACAATGTTATGCATGTTGTGATGAACTGTGTTCCCGTACTTACCACGCAATGTAGCGTACATCCCACTAAGGTCAACCATTTGATGAGATATAAATAACATTATATTCCGCTCTTTATTCAAGTAGTTAACTAACTTCTGAAGAAAGTATCCTTGCGAGCGAGCAGCCAATCCCATAGCCTTGCCGCCATCTGGCTTGTTATAGAACTCTTCCTTCATTAGGTTAGACAAAGAGTCGATCAAGAAAATATGTTTCTCCTGATCGTTTTCAAGGTAGGGAATAACCGCTTTTAATATATCCTCGACGACTGTGCCCTGAATGATCACAGGCTCGTCGATGTTCATACCGCACTTCTTGGCGTAAGCTTCGTTATAAGAAAACTCAGAGTCAACAATAACTGGGCGATAACCCATGCGTTGTGCCTCCGCTAGTATGTGATAGCACATAGTAGTCTTCCCAGCTGACGGTGTTCCCCACAGTAAGTGGGTCATTCCAGTATATAAGCCACCACCAAGAGCCCTATTAAGACCCGCAGATGGAGTTGGTATAACTTCAAACTTAGGCATGGTGTCTCCACCACGTTTATCAATTATTAGCATTAATCTTTAACCTCCTACAAAAATCGTCAATATCAATAATATCATCTGTGCCGCTAACTTTATATCCATCCTCGTTTTTAGAGATAGGACTGGGCTTAGCAGCCGCCCATTTTCCTTCAATGGTGGCTAGTCGCCTACCATATCTGGCGTAAACATGAGGGAAGATGACAATCTTAGAAAAACATACACCGTCCCAAACGTATACAGTAGCCATTGTAGCACCTTTGGCCGTCTTAAACGACCTCGCACTACAAACATAAACCAAAGCCCGACCACTCTCCATGATGCCAAGGCCATGATCGTAGAGCCATGCATGGTCGTGCCCTGTGCCTGCACGGACGACATCCATTGCTCTAGATACAGGGCTATCGTCGTCCGCTACGTCTCCGTAGCAATGAATAGACCGGTCACCAACCAGGGCATAGATATAATCACGTTTCTTAAGTTCATTATCTGTGTCCGCAAACACAGCGAAGGAGCCAGTGGGGTCCTCAAACTCAATGCGAACATAAGAAGAAGTTCTCTTTATAGAACGAACAACAACCTTAACGAACTTAAGGTCAGTGCTGTTCTCGTCAATGCTTGAAGCAGGAGACAATAGATCACTATTCTTATCGTCGATGTCTTGGTCTACAGGAAACCCAAGCAATGGCATGAAGTATTTGGAATGATCAAATTCAGAGTCGTGACCAATTGAACTAAAAGCCCCTACCTTGTCTAAGGCCTCAATATTGTTCTTGCGAACAAGCTTCCTAACGCATCGACCAGAAAACTCATCCATAGAAGCGAAGGGTCGCTTGGACACAATCTCGCTGATAGCAGTAGACCCTACGCCATCGATGTTGGATAAACCAAAACGAATAGATCCATCTCCCTCGTAATCAACAGAGAAGAACTCGCTAGAGCGATTTATGTCCGGTGGCTTAACCTCAACACCAAGCCTCTTGGCTTCCATTAAGTAAGCAGTAACACGCTCACGATTAGATTCATTAGCCAATAATGACCAACAATATTCTAGAGGATAGAAATACTTCAGCCACATGGACTGATATGACAGCATAGAATACGCAACAGCATGAGACTTGTTAAACATGTACAAAGAGGAAGCCTCAAAGTCATCCCACATCTTGCTGGAAGTGTCGGCGTCCATTAAGTTATTATCAACAAACTTGGAACGAAACTTATCAAACTCAGCAATGTCACGCTTCTTGCCAATAATCTTACGCAATGTATCTGCCTCAGACCAATTAAACCCAGCCAGCACAACAACGGCCTGCATCAGTTGTTCCTGAAAGATAAACGTACCGTATGTGTCTTTAAGTATGTCTTCCAATATAGGATGCGGGTACGTTACACGCTTCTTTCCTGAGCGACGCTTAATAAACTCATCTCCCTGGGTGAGCATTGCTCCCGGTCGAACCAGTGCGTTTGAAATAACAAGATCATCAAAAGAATCACAATCCATACGTTCAAGAAGGTTTCTATAAGCACCAGCATCGGCCTGAAACACTCCTGTAGTTTCACAAAGACTGAACTGCTCCAGAACATCTGCGTTGTTTAAAGAAAGAGAGTCCTCCGTAACGTCCACTCCATGATGGGACTTTATCTGACCAATACAGTCGTTAATGACAGACACCATCTTTAAGCCAAGAATATCTATCTTAATGAGGCCTACAGCCTCGGCTCCTTGCATGTCAAACGCCGTAACGTCCGTTCTGTGGTCCGCAGTGGCCTCCTTGCGGGACTCAATAGGGCATACGTTCCAGAGAGGCTCGGAGGACACAACAACGCCCGCAGCGTGCATCCCAGCGGTCCGTACACGCCCCTCAAGGCGCTCAGCGACAGGCTTTACATCAACGTATTTCTCACAGAACTCACGAACCTTAGAGTTACGAGGCATCTCCTCTAGTGTCTCAAACAGTTGGGTGATGTTGTTGATCTCCCCAAACTCAACGCCCAAGACTCTAGCGACATCCTTAACCGCAGACTTAGCTTTAAATACACCAAATGTAGATATCGAGGCAACATTGTCTTTACCCCAACGATTCTTAAGGTATTCCTTAACCTCACCACGACGCTTATCTTCAAAGTCTAAATCAATATCTGGGTAATCGTTGCGCTCGGCGTTCAAGAAACGAGAGAACAGCAGATCATACTTTAATGGATCAACCAAAGTTATTCCAAGTAGATAGGCAAGCAAAGAGCCGCCCACAGAGCCGCGACCTGGGCCAACGCCTATACCTTGTGTTTTAGCCCAGTTTACAAGGTCCCAAATAATCAAGAAATAATCAGCAAACCCAGAGCCATCAATAACAGACATCTCTTCTAATAACCTAGCATGGTACTCTTCGTACTTGCCGTCTAAGTCTAGCGAAGATAATCCAGACTCAGCTATTTCACGCAAATACCATATAGACTCAAACTTATCATCATACTTAGGAAGTAAGTTCTTTCTAGTTGAGACAGAGGCAGTGCACTTCTCTGCAACCTCCAGTGTGTTCTCAAGGAAAGCATTTTCATACCCCTTCTTCAAGAACAGGTCACGGATATCCTCAGCGCCCATAATCCAAGGCTCAATGTCATCAAAGCGTATCCGTCGATTTGGATACATCTTGTTTATCTTATCTAGTACGCTCATGGACGACTTAGAAGCACACCCCTTGTGCATGGAGGCATACTTTTTATCTCCAGCGTTCATAGAACCGTGCTGAGACAGAGTAAGAAGTACCTCTTCAATACCTATGTCTTCTTTGAATGGGTAGTGGCAATCAAGGGTGGGTACAACAAGTTTATTGTATGAGCTGGCTAAGTCAATCAGCCCCCGATTAATCTGATCAGGATTCCAAGCCTGTATCTCAAAGTAGAAATCATCACCAAATATACCAAGGAATCTTTCGGTCAACCTTTGGGCACGAGACTCATCCCCGACCTCAAGAGCTTTAGATATAGCACTGCCTCGACAGCCGGACAATGCTATTACGTCATTGTCAATAATGTCGTCAAGCATAGCAAAATCAATACGAGGCTTATAATAGAAGCCTTCAGTCCATGCTCTCTTGTTTAGCTGGAATAGACTGGCCATACCTCTATTGTTCTTAGCCAGAAGAATCAGATGGAACCGCTCAGCCTTAGCCTCTAGTTCATCATTTCCCAAGCTAGGGGTAAAGTAAGCCTCAACACCAAAGATAGGCTTGACATCTTGCTTGACGCAAGCATCCTGGAATTTCAATATCCCAGCCATGCTTCCGTGATCAGTTAAAGCCAAAGACGTCTGGCCATTGGTGGAGGCAGCGCGCGCCATCTCTTCTGGGGTCGAAAGACCGTCAAGAAGAGAGTACTCGCTATGTACGTGAAGGTGTACGAAGTCGCTCACGAGAACCTAACCAAGTCAGTAAGTTCAACAGGAGAAATAATCCTAACCTCAACGCCTCCTTCTTTTAGCAAAGATATAGCATCCTCATGACAGTACTTAGTCATAGCATATACTTCCTTCACGCCCGCATTTATTAGTGTTCTAGAGCAGAACACACAAGGAGTTGTAGTAAGATACATACGACACCCGTCCGTAGATACGCCGCTCTTTGCTGCGTGAATGATAGCATTCAACTCAGCGTGTACGGCTCTACACTTTTCAAAACTCTTACCAGACTTTCTAGCCAGACACGAATCACCACAGTGCTCTGTGCCTCTAGGTGCTCCATTGTACCCAGTGGCCAAAACATGATTGGTCTCAGGGTCCACAATAACGCAACCAACAGATCTAGAGGGGCAAGTGGCCCTGGTGGCAACAAGAGTTGCCATTCGAAAGAAGTAAGCATCCCAGCTGGGACGATCATTCACCAAATCAAAACTATTAGAATTTAAATCACTCACTTAAATACGCCTTTCAACTATTCTTAGTAACATCGACAATACCATCCAACTCACTAAAACCAACAGAACTACCTATACGAGGGGCCCACCAAGGATGGTCGATGGCAAACCCTTCATTATAGTCTCTATCAATACAATACGACTTAAGACCTATTCCGTTCATTAGATTAACCTCCAATGGGTTATCTCCAACAAACAAAACATCGCAATCCTTACTGTCTTCAACAAAAGAAACTATTTCATGCTTCTCTCCTTGATTACAAAACATAATGTCGTTATAAGGAACAAGCCACTCATTCAGCCACCGCTCAGAGACCTCACGGACACTCTCGTCCCTGTCTGAGATGATAGTTATATCTGATCCGCACATAAACCAGTGGTATATAGAATACCACGCATCACGATGCGGCCTCAAGTTAAGCCAAAAGACCTCATCAAGATTCTGTTCAGAAACCCAATCAGGCCTACCATGCATCTTCAAATCAAACGATAGGCAGTAATTGTAATCATCAATGCCTTTATCTTTAGAGACATCATCCAATCCAGACTTAACATCTGCAAGAACGCTATCCATGTCGACACAAATACGCATACTTTCCTTTCGAAGAAAGCGGCGGGAAGAAAGGAGGTAACCAAACTCCCCGCCGAAAACTCACTCTACCAAGCGCCGCTGGTCTTTGAAACCTCGCCGGTTGTATAGAAAGATTCTTGGTCTTCATAAGGAATGACCTTATAGATAGAATCCAAATCAAACAAAGGAATAGCTTTATGCTCAGCCGTCTCTTCAGCGCTCTCAAGAGGAATCAGTGCGTACTGAGTGTCCTGAGCGCCACTGCCTGTGCGGCTGTACTTGTAGTACCGGTCGGTGAGCGTCCCGTAGGCTTCTGCATATTCAATAACAGTCGCTCCGATATGGCGTGGGTTAAAGGTAGTCTCAATAACACGAGGCTCCCATTTTCCTGGCTCAATCTCTGCAACGATATTAACAAGCAGGTGCGGTTTAGGAGTCCATCGCTTATCGTGGGGAATCTGTTCAGATGCCCAGCAACGATAGTTTGACGTCTCAAGGTCGGCAGTACTCATTCCTTTATGTTTCCAATTAATGGGTGATGTAATCACCTGGACAACAGAAGCGGCGCCTCGATCTTCATCAAAACCACTCCCGTCTTCCGTAAGTTCCTGACGGAACCGAATCTTATAGGTGTCCCCATCCCGAAGGAAGAGGAACCGTTTACCACCACCAGAAGAAGACTTCGCAGAAGCCTCTCCCAATGTTTTCTTCATCTCTGAAATTGTATTAAAGCTTTTCATTTTTCTCCTATGAAAATATAATGTTTATCTTATTGTTTATAATGTTCGCAATCTGACTGGCTGTCAGATCACCCGCATCCTTGAAGCCTTCGGGACACTCTGCCACAAAGACTTCCTTTCCACGGTTGGACGCTATTATAGCATCCCTCATCGCAAAACCCGCCCCATCATTGTCAGGAATAATAACAATTCTGTCAAAATGCTTTGACAGCAATGTTTGCTGATTCTTTGTAACAATGGCACCAAGTGTTGCAACAACATTCGAGAAGCCTGCCTGATGGACTTTCATCGCATCAAGACTTCCCTCTACAACTATAACCTCACTATACTTCTTTGCGTTGTTCAAGTTGAATAGAATCTTACTCTTTGGAAATCCAGCACTATAGAGATACTTAGGCATTTGGTCAGCATCAATCGCCCGACCAATAACACCAACAAGATTAAAAAACTGGTCTCTCGCTGGAATCACGACACGATCCCTATGGCGAGAAAACCCAACTTCAAAATACTGCATTGTTTCTCTGCTGAATCCCCTATCGTCAAGAGACTTCAATAAGTCAATCTCATCAGAATCATAATCAACAAAACACCCGTCAACTATTTCTTCAATGTTTTCGTCAGACTCTACGACATCATCCTTAAGGATAGCCTCAAGAAACTCATCGCTAATTTCGTCCTTAGAGAATCTGGTCTCTTCGTTTAAAAGAAGCTTACGCAGAAGACGTATGCCGCCCTTCTTCTCGCAATCAGGATTAAAGCATTGCCATAACCCATTGTTCTTGTTTATAGAGAAAGAAGGAGTATTAGTATTCTGATGGAAGGGGCAATAAGTTAAGAACTCAGACCCCACCTCGTTAATAATACTGACAGCCGCCCTGTGAAGGGTGTCTCTTATGGTTGACTCAAACGATTGCGTAGACATTATACTCAAACAATTCCTCTTCAGGAACATACGACCACTGGAACTTGCAATCTTTTACGTTTATGCCTTTCTTCCTAAGCTCACGCTTAATCTCATAAGTTATCCAACTACGCAACCTAATGATAGTTTCAACGTCCTTAGCTTTTCCTCTATAAGTCTTAACAGTCTTAGACACCCCACTCCTCCTTCCATTCGCCAGTCTCTAAGTTCCAATCCAAGAAGAACCCAAAGTGTGTACACCTACGAACCTTGCGGCTCACCACCTGAAATATACTTGAATCCATTTCACGATGGAGGGCAAGAACCAAGTCGGCATCATAGGCCAACTGCTTGCTCCAAGCAACCTCCTCAAGTTCAGGAGGTCTGTCTGAGTGTCCGTCCTGCATCGTGACCGCAGCCACATCCACAATAGGAACATTATTCTTTACAGCCATGCGCTTGAAGGCCTTGGATAAGTTCTTAGCCTTCTCAGTCTCCGACTTGGCACCGCTAGCATCGTCAAATAAACCATGATAGTCGAGGATAACCAAATCAGGCTTATACTGATCGATTTTGGCCTGGACAAAGTTCTGGTCCGCAACATCAAGACCATCAGATGTAATCAGATAGAAAGGTTGCATCTCCTTGAAGGTATCCTCGCCCCACTTGCGGTACGAGTCTACTACTTCACTGTTTGGCCGAACAAGGTCAGAGTGAGTAAAGAACCCCTTACCGTTGTTTAATATAGTATCAATCCTGTTAGCCTCTTGTTTCTTGCCCATCTCCAATGAGATAATCATAGGACGATAGCCAGCAAGCCAAGCATTGACAGCGAACAGACGTGTAAGAAAAGACTTCCCACAACCAGTCCAGCCAAGAAGAACAATAAAGTCTCCTGGTTGCCATCCACCAAACTCAGTATCAATAACTGAGATGCCAGAAGGTATACCAACAGTTCCTCCACTATCTTCTTCGGATAGTTTCTTCAACTCTCCAAGACGATCCCGCCATTCACCAGACAAGTCGGTATCTTTAAGGTTCGTTGCGTCCTTAACTAACTGATTAGCATTGGAAACAAGATAATTCAAAGCAGTCTTTGGGCCACTACTCTTGAGCATCTCGTGAGTAGAAACCATTAACTCCCTTGCCAAAAAAGCCATAGACTCTTTTCGAGCTTCATCGATGTAGTAGGCAAGAGGCTCAGTCGTTGTTAGATACTCAAAGTCAGGGAAGTGAGATTTAATCTCAGCCTTGGCTGGGATCTTGCCATGATCATCATAGTGTCCAGATATAAATGCCCAGACATCCTGGTAGTTTATAAATACTTTCCCAACATTCTCATTCTGACATTCAACATAGTCTCCAGACTCTAGTACGGCGTTTAAAAGCTTAACTTCGTAGTTCATTTTCTACGATCCATTCTCTCTTGTGTTTTTTTGACTATACTTAAAAATTTCTCTCTAGATTCCCTTTCGGAAACCGCCCTTCCTATCATGGACGGAACATCCATTGCAAAACTGAACGCCATAACAGGACCCTTAGTCCTTTTGACGTACTGCTTAGCAACAACAACTAAATCTTCATACTCATAGGCATCAATAAGGCTATCAGCGACAGCCTCCTCTCTTCCTATATCTGGCAGGAAGAACTTATTGTTCTCCGATGACAACTTTCTCAATAAGAGAATCAGTTCCGAACCAGTTTGATTCTTTGACATTATTCACCTTCTTCCAACGAAACATTAAACGATCAAGGATGGACATACCAGAAACTACTCCGGCAAAATCCAAATCATCAATCGAGGACACGATACACGGAACCTTAGCAGGACACCCCACACAGGCCGCCTTGGCGTACTCAATCTCTTCAAAAACAGAACTGGTCCAAAAATGCCGATTATCATCAGAGTGACAAACGGCATCCTCAATCCAGTTGTCGAAGGACACTACCCCTTCTCAATCTCAGCGAGCTTAGCTTCTAGCTGAGCGTCAACAACCTCCCAAAGGCGATCCCACAAAGATTCATCATCAGGGTCACCGCAAAGTTTTGCACCAGCGTCAAGCCTCATAGATTCGTAGTTACCGAGATTCTTCGTGATCCCAATAGATACCCAAATATTACTTTCGTCAGATGTTTTCATCTTATTCCTTTTTTAGCTTCCCTGATTCTTTTCTTCAGGGCTGAAGCAGAGTGTACTATGGACTTAGCCGGTCTGCCAACCTTTCTTGAAGAAAAAAAAGATTCTAGGTCCCGAACGTCACTATAGTTGTAATAACGATAGCTAACGCCCTTATATTCAAAACGGCTGGCGGGAGGAAGTAGACCTGTGCGCTCATATTCACGCACAGTGCCTGCCTTCCTCCCGACCAACTTCGCTACCTCACCAATGGTGAAGATACGCTTACGGAACAAAGCAGATCCTTTATACTCATCAAAATACTCATCACCCGTATCGAGTCGCACAAAAAGAACTTTGTTCTCTCTACGCAAGTATCTGATAGCTTTAACGACAACATCTCCTTCAAGATAGAACCCCCTAACTTGAGCGTTTATCTTGTTGGCGAACTTATCTAGATCGTTCACTCAGTAACCTTAAATATACTTTATTCTTACTTTTATCCCAGTCTACGATCAATGGCTCAATACGCCACCCGCACATCCAGCAAGAAACTTCGATCCGATCCTTAAAGGTCTGACCTTCCATAACTTTTCCTGAACATTGCGGGCACTTAATTGAAGCCCTAATCTTTGGAAGATTTCTATTTGTTTTATTCATTAACGTAACGTCGAAGCATTGTTCGGATCACCGAGCTTAGAAGCCGCAAGGCCTTTAAGAGCAGCGATTAGTGCGCCAGCACCAGCGATACTAGCAGTCTTAGTCGTTGACAAGTCAGCGACAGTAAATACTGCTAAAAAGCTCTGAACAGCAGTCCACATAGCCCTTTCTATAATATCTTTATAAAGATCCATTATTTTATACCCCCTTATTAATTATTTACCCCCCAACAAAACACATTGAGGAAGAATTTACCCCTTATCCAGCCAAACGGTATATTCAGCTGTGACCATGCCTTTGTCTGGATTAACAAACATAAGAGGCTGAGACGGGCGACCAATGGCCCCCAATGCCTCTACGGCATACTCGTTAGTAGACTCAGTAGAACCAGACACTCTAAGAGTGACCGTATTCAATGTCATACGAGTAGGTTGATGCCAATGACCAATATAGACATCATCAAAATGCTCCCGGATAGCACCAACACGCCACCCGAAAATCTTCTTCTGGAACTGGTAGAACGAACCAAATGATCGAAACTGATCTCCATGAGCAAGCAGGCAAGAATAGTTTCCTATCTTAGGTATCGCATACCACTTACCTTCACCCCGCCCATCAGGTATCTCAAACGTAATTCGTTCCTCGTCCTGAAAGATGAGATCCATTATTCGATACAACATCCGGTCAGCATTCGTTTCGGGATCATGATCCTTACGTCCACGGCCACCAATAGCGCCGTGGTTTCCGATAACAGCAGTCACCTTGACGCTACGGAAGTTCTCCAGCATCTTCCTGAAGAACGAAGTCATGATGCGAGGACCATCAACAGTCACCTGGCGATACAAACCGCCATCAATTAGAAACGACTGTCCGGGGAATATGAGTTCCCCTTCAATGATGTCTCCAAGTATCCAGACTTCAAGGTCTTTAACCGGATGGTCTGCTCTCTGAATCTCAGTCAAAGAAATGACCTTATCAGCGAACAAATCAACACGCTCCTCGCAAGTAGCAGTACTGTAATCCGGTGTCACTTTAGCTAGCTGCCAGTCGGACAAAACCGCAACAGCAACTTCTTCGCCCTTAGAGCGCTTATCTGCCTTTGGAGGCTTTGTCGGGGGAACAACATATCGATCCACCTGATCGGTCACCGCACGGTAAACAGAAGCAGCAAGGTCGTCTTTCTTTCCTTTGACCTTCTCGTACTCCTGTACCAGTTTCGTGTAGGCAAGCTTTAATTCAACTTCATTATTGATTTGGACATCATCCATAGGGCTATTGGGAATGCCAAAATCATTCTGCTCTCGTCGAAGAGAACAAACATCTCGACATTCCTGCTCCTTTCTGCAGCGCGGGTCAGCGTACTTTTGGTTATGCGTATTGGGCTCGAACATTACGTCGCACCCGTTACCTTGACATTGCTTCATAGAATCTCCTGACTCAATTAGAATTGATGATATCAGCTCTCGTTGCGCTTAGCAACGCTAGAGCGTCTACTTTTAAGATCGCGCTTAATTACCTTCTTGTGCTTCTCTCTCATCTTCTTCCTCATATGGTCTTTATATTCCAGTGGCTGAACCGCCCCTTCACGATGAAGAGCGCTGTGTTCACCGGCAGTACAGAGAAAAAAGTTAGAAACCCGATTATCATCCTTAACTTCGTTAATGTGATGAACAGACTCCCAACTCTCTAAGTGCCTACCTAAAAACTTTTCCATAACAAGACGATGCTCATAAACATACCCATGAACCTCATACGGATGCTCCGGCATTCTTACCCGGATATATCCTTTGTCATCAACGTACTTGCCGCCATTCCAATTAGAATTGCCCTTGCCTTTACGGGCTTCATTGCCCCATTTCAAATCATCACGGCGCGAAGCGAGAGGCTTACGACGAGGCACCGGCATCCTCGACCCACAACTGGATAGGGGCAGTCGCTGAGGCGGATATCTGATATGTGCCTGTATCTTCAGCAACACGGTTTGACTGAACGATGGTTGCTTTAAATTCGTGGGGAGTTGTGTCTCCACCAGCGGTGTCAATAATGATACTATAAACCCCGCCACCAAAATATCGAGAAGAAAGAGTCGGGTTCGTAGACATAATATTAAACGAAGCCAGAGTCGTGTCTGTAGAAGAAACTGTCTTAATGAGACTCAATGTAAAATGAGACCCAGCGTGTCCGCTTTGTAAAATAATATCAGGAATCTCTAAACAAACTTTATAGTATCGAGAAGCCTCTAAAACAATCCTCTGATCTGAGCTGCCACTACCAGAAGTGGAGTTAAGAACAGAAACGACATAAGTCGCATCAGTCAGCCCAGTATGAAGAACCGTATTGGTTTCTGTAGACATCTGAGCGGTAAACTCATTAACAACAAGAATGCCTTTAGCGTACCCGCCAGTAGCAGATTTAACGTCAAAAATGTTTGTTGTAATTTGTTGTAATCGACCAGCAGTAATTGGTGTCGCAAGCGTCCAATTTACTTCGTCGTAGTTTTGATAGTCAGCCATGATACTCCATTATACACCATATCTCCCTAAAATTCCACACCATAAAGTACATTATAGTGCCTCTAAAGAGGCAAGTCTTGCGTCTATTCCGTCTATAGTGTCAGATAATTCTTGAATTGCTTTTACAATTGGAGCAATGAACTCAGGATACCTAAGTCCCTGAGTGGCTCCAGCAGGTATTACTGTTTTTGTTCTATCCTCTGGGGCCTCTCCTGAGTTCTGATCCTCGACTGTCCATGCCTCTTCTTCTTCGTATGCCCCGTCTATCCACAGCGCCATAGATTCTGCACTCCCCCCAAGCAAAGCCTCTACTTCTTGGGCGATAAAGCCATGATGATTTCTCGCACCAGCACGACCAGTCGCTCCCTCTTTCCAAGTAAAAGAAACTGGCCTCAGACCCTGTATGAATGCCAAACCCAGAGAGGCATCCGTGATGTTCTCTTTTAGAGACACGTCGGAAGTGGTTACCCCCCCTCTTGCGTATACATCGTCCCAGTATCTACTAGAGGACCCAAGATCCGACCC
>Ga0209657_1000621_pt1 | contig 22944 bp, 17 predicted proteins | sample SaaInlV_100m_DNA_FD_184650 | JGI IMG/M metagenome (GOLD analysis project Ga0209657, IMG submission 184650) | Marine microbial communities from expanding oxygen minimum zones in the Saanich Inlet - SI037_S3LV_100m_DNA (SPAdes) (version 2) | ecosystem: Environmental > Aquatic > Marine > Intertidal... | reverse complement strand
ATCCAGTCGACCCGGGGCCACAGGGGCCGCATGCGGTGACTTCTCCCAACTACATCATTTACTAAATTCCGGAATTTGGGAGTAAGCTATGGCTGTATTGCTTGGTCAGCAGCATAACGTCGTCTTCTTTGGCCCCCGGTCGAACCCGAAAGCGGTTCGCTGGTGGGCCGAGCGGGGGCAGTTGCATTGGGAGGATTCCCGGGACAACAGTTATGCGGCTGTCGGGATCAAAGAATTCCTGGAGCGGCTCCGCGGCATCAATGACATGATTAGTATTAGTAACGGAAAACGCAAGGAAAACGAAGGCTTTATGCACGCCGACGAGATCAAGCGGCATCAAGACTTCATTGAGGAGTCTATTGAGCTTGTGCGGATCGCCAAGGAACAGGGCGATCCGGATGGCGTCCGTGCTCGCAAGCACAAGGCTCAGGAACTTAAAATACATCATTTACTAAATTCCGGAATTCGGGAGTAACCTCATGACTGTATTGCTGGGACAGCAACACAATGTCGTCTTTTTCGGCCCCCGGTCGAACCCGAAAGCGGTTCGCTGGTGGGCTGAGCGTGGGCAATTGCACTGGGAAGATTCCCGGGATAACAGTTATGCTGCTGTCGGGATCAAAGAGTTTCTGGAACGGCTCCGTGGCATCAATGACATGATTAGCAACGGAAAACGCAAGGAAAACGAAGGCTTTATGCATGCTGATGAGATTAGGCGGCATCAGAGCTTTATTGAGGAGTCTATTGAGCTTGTGCGGATTGCCAAGGAACAAGGCGATCCGGATGACGTGCGGGTTCGCAAGCATAAGGCTCAAGAGCTTAAGAAAATTTCGACGGTCGTGCCGTCAAATTTAAACATCAATTGGTAGGAGAGCAGGGATGCAACCTCGAGAAGCGTTTAAGATCGGATTTATGGCTCGGTGCATCGAGGAAGAATTGTCTCATGAGAAGACAGCGGGGCTTATGGAAAAGGCGGCTATACCGATTATCGACGAGCTCCTCGCGGTGGCGGGTAAGGCGGCGTTACCCGCAGCGGCCTTAGCGGTCGCGACTCCTCCTTCGCTTGGAGGGCTTGCGGCTTACTTTAACAACAAGGCCATGGACACCGATACCACGGACATTGAAGAAATCAAACAGAAGGAATTAGTGGACTCTTACGAGCGTATGGCCCAGCAGCTTCGCCAGCGGAAAAAGCTGCGGGAGCGGCAGGCGAAACGCAACGAGGGTAAGAGGCAGATATTCCTGTAAAGGACAACTTATGACAAATAGCTTGGTGAAGTTCACCAGCAGGAAGGACGGTAATGGGCGAGGTCAGCTATTCTGGGGAAGAGCCGGTATTGACGGGCTGCCCTTTCGCGGAGAACAGGCCCCTTCCTACCGGGACGAAGAATTTGACGAGCGGGTTGTTCGGGTAGCGGACCCGAAAAACGGCACGTTTTACACTGGCGATGAGGATCAGAACAAAGCTTACCTGAAAATCATGGACGGCATCACCAACGGATGGTACCACATGATTTTTATTGATAGGTGGCGTGACGAGGGTGATTCGGATCACCGGATATACATTGAGTGGGTCGAGTACTTCCTTGAAGACGGAAGCCCGGCCCCTTACCAGCAGCAGTTGGGATAACATAGGAATGTAATCATGGATGAAAAATCAGCACAAGAGCTGCTCGTTGCCGTTCGAGAGCAGGGCGAAAAGCAGGCAGAAGGCTGGTGGGATACGCTTAGCGGTTACGCTGGTGACGCCACAGGTGCCGTCGGGGATGCCATTGGCGGGGTTACTTCGAGCCTATCTATGTCTCCGGCGGATAGAGCGGAAGTGGCCAAACTGAGAGCTGCGGTTCCCGATCAATTGGCCAAAAACCGCCAAAGGCAGATTGTGAAGGCTTTTCTGATGGCGGCTTCCGGCGGTGCGGCTTTGCGGGGCGGCTTGGGGCTTTCCAGGATGATGTCCGAGTCTGCCCCTGTTACGGCTCGCACGGTGGATATGGGCGTGGCTTACCCTACGGACGACGAAGAAGACGACGAGAAGCGAGCTCAAGATCCTGAACCGGATCCGACGTTTCTAGGTCAGATTGCGAATAGCCTGGGGATCGGGGCAGCTCAGGATCCGCAGGCCACGGCGGAGAGTGGGGCCACGTTTTACATGCCCTCCTTAGTGCTGGGGACACCCTTGGCAGCTTACGCAGGCTGGAAAGGCGTCGACGCTATTCTTGACAGTCAGCGAAAGGCTAAAACGAGGAATAAGCTTGAAAAAGCTAAGAAGCGGTACGAGGAGGCGATGCTTAACTCATATAAGACTGCTTCCGCGGATCCACTGGATCGGGCGTTTGATTCGCTGGAGAAGGTGGCTAACCGCGGATCTGTGCTTAATCCAAATACTTGGTTTCCAAATATGTCGGGGCAGCTTAAAGGGCTTTTAGCTACTTATGCTTTGTTATCGGGACCGGCTGCTTACATGTATGTTGATGACAAGATGAAGAAAACCTCTAAGAAATCAATTCTGGAAAAAGCTATGAAAGAGCGGGCTCGCCGCCAGGCCGTGGCACAACCTGCCGAGCTGTACGCCGTTCCGCATCCGAAGATGAGGGATGATGAGGGAGAGAAAGAAAAGGAGAAAGATGATTTTCTTGAGGGTATCGTTTGATGGATCAGCCGCTCACGCCTAACCTGCTTGAGCCGACTCCGTCATTATTGTTTTCGGCTCCCGCTCCTTCTCAGATCCTGCCGGGTCCTCCTGCAATGGAGGACCGGGAAGAGGAGCTTCGTGAGTTTGGGGATACCACCAAAACACGGCAGAGCATCTACGCAAGTGTCCTGAGGGCGGCTCAAGAGCTGGAGCCCATTTCTAACCAGCGGCACACGCTTCGGTTGTCGAACGTAGATTATCAAGACCCTGACTACGTCAGTAAGCGGGACCAGAAGGCTGCGATTCTTAACGGGCTGACGCGGGGTCGTCGAATGCGGGGTACGTGGGAGCTTGTAGATAATGAGACAGGCGACGTATTGGACAGCAAAAAGTCGGTGCTGATGACTGTGCCGCACATGACGGAGCGAGGTACGTTCATCAACAAAGGCACGGAATACACGCTGAAAAATCAGCAGCGGCTGTTGCCCGGCGTCTACACGCGGGTCAAGGACAATGGCGAGATCGAGTCGCACGCTAATGTCCTGCCCGGTAAAGGCGTGTCGCATAGGTATTTCTTAGATCCGGAGAAAGGCGTTTTTAAGATTCGGCTTGGGCAGGGAACTGTAGGCTTGATGCCTTTGCTGAAGGCAATGGGTGCCAAGTCACAGCAGATTAAGGAAGCCTGGGGCCCGGATCTGTACCAGACAAACTACAACGCCGACGACGGTGCCGAGTACCGGAAGCTGAAGTCTAAGTTTTTATCGGGGAGCGAGCTTGAGCTTGAAGAGCCCGAGCAGCGGGAAGCTTTAGTGCAGAAGTTCGCTAACATGGAGCTAGACCCTCACGTAACTCAAAAAACGCTTGGCAAGCCGCACGAGGGGCTGACACTTGATGCCGTATTGGATATCACCAAAAAGCTGGTCCGGGTATCCAAGGACGAAGATAAACCCGACGATCGGGACGCTTTAGCCTTTCAGCGGTTTGTAGGGCCGGAGGATCTGCTGGCGGAGCGGATTCGCCGGGATAAAGGGGGCACGCGGCGTAACCTGCTATGGAAGTTATCTGGCAAAGGCAACTTGAAAGGCATGCCGTCATCTGCCCTCAATAAGCAGTTGCAGGCGGCCTTGATGACATCGGGGCTTGGGCAGGCGATTGAGGAGATCAACCCCGCCGAGCTTTACGATAAAACAACTGCGGTCAGCCGGCTGGGCGAGGGGGGAATTCCGTCCATGGATGCAATTCCCAAGGAAGCTCGAAGCGTGCAGCCTTCTATGCTTGGGTATATCGACCCTATTCGGACGCCCGAGTCTGGTAAGGTGGGCGTGGATGCTTATATGGCTCGCGGTGCTCGCAAAGGCAAGGACGGTAAGTTGTACTCGCAGTTTCGAGATGTAAGGACGGGCAAGCTGGCTTACAAGACTCCGCAGGATGTCGCGGATCTGACGGTAGCTTTCCCGGGAGCAATGGACAGGCCAGGCAAGCGGGTGGCGGCCATGAGCCAAGGCCGTATGACGTATGTTCCGAAGAGTCAGGTAGATTTAGAGCTGCCCGCTATGGAGGAGGCATTCAATCCTCTCTCAAACATCATTCCAATGAAGAGTCAGGTGAAGGGCCAGCGGCTCGTCATGGCTTCTCGAATGACGACGCAGGCGTTGCCAATTGTTGATGCGGAGGCTCCATTGGTGCAGTCGGCTATTCCGGGGACCGACGGAAAGCAGAGTTACGAAGAACTGTACTCCAGTTCGATGGGCACGTTACGGGCACCGCAGGGTGGCGTTGTGGAAAAGGTGGATGACAACGGGATTCACGTCCGATACGAGGACGGGGCGAAAGAGACGCACGAACTGTATAACAACTTCCCGTTTAACAGAAAAACGTTCATTCACCAGACCGCGAACGTGAGGCCTGGCGACCGGTTTAAGCCAGATGGCTTGCTAGCGTATTCAAATTACACAAATAAGGGCGGAGCTACGGCATTAGGACGTAACGCCCGAACCGCGTATGTCTCGTGGCAAGGAAAGAATTTTGAAGATGCTGTGGTGGTCTCTGAGGGTTACGCAAAGAAGATGAGCTCGGAGCACATGTATCAGCACGACTTGGAGGTCGACGATAGAACCAAGATAGGTAAGAGCAGTTTTGTGCAACTGTTTCCGGGGAAGTTCGACAAGGCCATGTTGGCTAAGATGGACAGTAGCGGCGTAATAACGCCTGGAACTGCGGTCAAGTACGGTGACCCGTTAATTCTTGGAGCCTCACAGAAGGAGGCTGCTCATAACAAAGTGCACAAGAAAGGGCAGGCAGGGTTTACCGATGCAACAATCTTATGGAATCATCACGACAGTGGGACAGTCACAGACGTGGTCATGGGCAAAAAGGGGCCGACTGTCGTTGTTAAGGCATCCAGCCCAATGCAAGTCGGAGACAAACTATCAGGCCGTTACGGAGATAAAGGAGTCGTCGCTGATATCATCCCCGATGGTGAAATGCCGCATGCCGGTGATGGTAAGCCCTTTGAAGTGCTACTCAATCCGCTCGGTGTAATTACGCGAACGAACCCCGCTCAGATGGCAGAATTGCTTTTGGGTAAAATTGCCGCCAAGACAGGTCAGCCAATAAAGGTGCAGGATTTTGATTCCAGCAAGGACATGTCCGAGTGGGTTTTAGAGCAACTTGGTCGCGAAGGCTTGAAAGACCTGGAAGACATCCTGGATCCGTCTAAAGATCGGAAGATCAAGGGCATCGCTACCGGCAGCCGTTTCTTCATGAAGTTGCACCACACTGCCGAGGGCAAAGGGCAAGGCCGCGGCGGCGGGGCTTATACCATGGAAGATACGCCTGCGAAGGGGGGAGCCGAGGGCTCGAAGCGAATCGGTATGCTGGATACCAACGCATTGTTGTCCCATGGAGCTACGGAAACGCTCCAGGACGTGAGTGCGGTTCGCGGCCAGAAGAACGACGATTACTGGATGCAGTTCATGGCGGGGTACAACCCGCAGGCAGTTAAAGTGCCTATGGTCTACCGGAAGTTTGTTCATCAGCTGAAGGCTGCGGGCGTCAACGTGGTCAAGCAGGGCACTCAAACCAACATCATGGCTCTGACGGACAAGGACGTTAACGAATTAGCGGGTGATCGGGAGTTGGAATCGGCGGCGGGCTTAGACTGGGACAAAGGTCTTCAGGAGATCAAAGGTGGTTTGTTCGATAAGGCAAAGACCGGCGGTCATGGGGGAAACCGGTGGAGCTACTTTAAGTTGCAAGAGCCGTTGCCTAACCCAGTAATGGAGGAGCCAATTCGCCGGTTGTTGGGATTAACGCAGAAGCAGTTTCAGGGGGTCCTCAGCGGAGACCATCAACTCGGCAAGCACGGTAGCGGTCCAAAAGCCCTCCAGAAAGCTTTAGCTGGCCTGAATGTGGACGCGGAGTTGAAGAAGGCCCGCGACGTTATCAACGCGGGGCGGAAATCCGACCGGGATGCCGCGGTTAAGCGGCTCGGGTACTTGAAGTCAGCGAAAAAGCTGGGATTAAAGCCAGAAGATTACATTTTGTCTAAAGTTCCCGTGCTCCCGCCCATGTTTCGGCCTGCTAGCATGATGGGCAATAACATGCCGCTCATCAACGACGCAAATTTCCTCTACAAAGAGTTGTTTGAGGCGAACAAGAATTTGAAAGCCATTCAGCGGGAGTTAGGGACGGATGCGTCAGGCGTTGAGCGGCTTGCAACGTATAACGCGTTCAAGGCTGTTACCGGCCTGGGCGATCCGATCAACAAGAAGACAAAAGAGAAAAACGTCAAAGGGTTGTTGAAGACGGTTTTCGGCTCTAGCCCTAAATTTGGCACGCTTCAGCGTAAATTGATCTCTACCACGGTAGATAACGTCGGCCGTGCAGTGATTACGCCGAATCCCGACCTGGATATGGATTCTGTCGGTCTTCCCGAGGAACAGGCGTTCAAAGCCTACGATAAGTTCGTGACTCGCCGCCTCGTTCGGCAGGGCATGAGTATTCGAGCAGCTCGCCTGGAAGTGAAAAACAAGTCAAAACTTGCCCGTCAAGTCTTAATCGAAGAGATGGACGATCGCCCTGTGTATATCAGCCGTGCTCCGGTTTTGCATAAGTACGGTATCATGGCCATGAGGCCTCGACTTACAAAGAACAAGACTCTGGAAGTCAGTCCTTTGATTGTGAAAGGCTTCAATGCTGACTTTGACGGGGATGCGATGAACTACCACGTACCCACCACTGAGGGTGCTAAGAAGGAGGCAATTGAGCGACTCTTGCCTAGCCGTAACTTGTTCAGTTTGTCAGACTTTAAGTCTGTGATGCATGCCCCCGCTAACGAGTATGTTGGTGGTTTGTGGCATGCAACCAAGGGGAAGAGCAAACGACCCAAGCGTATCTTCAAGACATTGGCAGACGCTAAGAAGGCCTATAGCCGAGGCGACATAGACATAAATGACTCAGTCCAGATACTGGAAAGTTAATTCAAGGAAGACATTATGAGCACAATAACGTGGATAGGTCGAATCGCTGCCATGCTGGAAAAACAGGCTTTCGATTTGAGTAAAATCACTCCGGCACCAAAGAAGCAGCCTACTGACCCGAGCAAAAACATCACACAGAGCGTCGGAGGCGAACCTCTCCAGTATCCCGAGCATCTTCGCGGTATCGGTGCCGGAGAGTCTTACCCCGGTCCCCCAACCGGCGGAACGATGACGTACAATGATCACATTGACAAAGGCCGGATCACACGCGAACACCGGGAGCGAACTGGGGTTCCACGTACTGAGTATTACTTCGGAGGGGCGAACTTGGGAACACCGCAAGGGCAGGCTGCAATCCAACGGGCAGGGCTCGGCAACGACCGTGGCCTACAGCAAATGGCGAGAGAACGTTTGCTTGATTACGGGCATACCGACTTTATAAACGCTAATACAGACAAGGTTCCAAGTACCGTACTCCGGCTTGCCGAACTGAATGCACGCAGAAAGCCACACACTCCCTGGGCACAGCAGTTGGGCCAGTCACTTGGTCGGATGGTGGGCGGGGGTGCTTCTCCTAACGATGCAACACGTAACGTAATTCAAAATAAAACACAAGGAGCCCGATAATGAGTATCAATCCACATTTACTAAGCCAGGCTCGTGGCCAGGTTAAACAAGCATTCGTAGCCGCGGGCGATCCTTCGATGGGTGGTGGTGATCCTGCCGCAATGGGCGGAGCACCTCCAATGGACCCAGCAATGGCCGGTGGTGATCCTGCCGCAATGGGCGGAGCACCTCCAATGGATCCAGCAATGGGCGGAGCACCCCCGCAAGATCCCATGGCGGCTATTCAGCCCATGATCGATCAAGCGGTACAGGCTGCAATGGCTGCCCAGGGCGGGGGTGCCGCTGGCGGAGCTGGTCCCGCCATCAAACCCAAGATCGACGTCAACGTTGAGTTGATGCAGATCAAGAAATTGCTTGCTAGGCTTGCGGATGCAATGGGTGTTCAAATTCCAGCAGCTGAGATGGTTGCAACTCCGGACGACCTGAGCCAGATGGCAGAGGGCGGCACCGGAGCACCGGCGGCTGCCGATGGCGGTGCTGCTGGCGGTGGAGGGCTTGGGAGCATCGATCCGATCAAGGCTGCCGAAGCCTGGGAGAGCGGAGTCGCTTTTACGCCACCTGCGGAATATGATTTTCAGCACGCTCATGCGACTGTGAGCAATAATGCCAGCCTGGCTACTTCCCTGCTTTTGCGTAATAAAGGATAGGGCTGCCCATGTTTAAGGTCGAGATTGTGGAGCGAATAGGCGTTCCGCCGCTGCAACTGGCAGCGTCGCAGGTAGTTATTACTTTGCCTGACGGCACTCCCATCAGCATCGCGGCGTTGTTCGGAGGTGAGGAAGCTGTTCTTGTTTCTCACTGCGACGATCCGAAGTTCAACGAAAACTTGGCTAAGCTGGGCATTAATAAAACTGTTATTCCCGAGAAACTTGAAATAAGGAACTAAGCGTGGCTAACAACCCTTTAGAGTCTGCGGACAAAAAGTACTATGCATCGAGAACCCCGCTGAACTTACAGGGTACGAAGGAAGGGCGGAAGGTTGAGCGTCCCGCGTTTTCCTACAGGCAGAAGCCGAACGATACCACAGCGTCGTCCAACAAGTATTATGCGTCGCCGGAGCAGCCTGCTCCTGTAAGCAAACCCGCCGCCATTAAGCAACCCGCCAAGAAGCGTTTCAGGTTCCGGGCTAGTGACAAAGTGCTGCAAGACGTTGTTGGTGGGTTCCAGGAGGGTGGCACAGTAATTGAGATAATAGGGGCTGCCGTTGATATTACCAAAGCTCGGGCGGCTATCGACCTGGCAGTTGGTCGCAATACCTTGACACGTGAGCAGGCGGATGCGGTTACGTTCATCACGGAGCACCCTCAGACTCCGGAAGAAGTTAACCCCCCTCAGAAGAAGGCCACCAAGAAGAAGGCCACCAAGAAGAAGGTGACTAAGAGGGCGAAGAAAAAGACTCCGCGTAAGAAGACAAAGAAGGCAGAAGATATCGTTGCATCTGTCCTGGCCGACAATTTGAGTGATGAGACGAAGGACGAAGTGCTTAAAAACGGCTGGGAGGGCGACGACGGCATCACGGAGAAAGATGTAGCGGCGGCATTTGGTGTCACTGATGACGACGATGATGACGATAGCGACGACTAAGGGGGACGGCAGGGATGCCTAGCGGAACACTTGGACAACTTCTGATTAACGACGCCCTCCCTGAGGATCTCAGGGACTATAGTCGGGTATTGGATAAGAAGGGTCTGAGTTCGTTGATGCAGGAGCTCGCTCGCTCGCACCCGGACAAGTACAGAGAAGTCAGCTTCAAATTGCAGCAGATCGGGCAGCGGTCTATTCAGGACCAGGGCGGCATGTCTTTCGGAGCCAAGCATCTTCGCCGTAGCAAGGTTGCCACCGAGAATCGCAAGAGGATCACGGCGAAGCTCGCTCCGATACTGGCTGACGATTCCCTTACCGATAAGCAACGCGAGGATAAGATTGTTCGCATTGTTGGCCGGGAAATGGAACCGCAGCAGAAAGCTATTCTCGAGGAAGCTATTAAGGATGAAAATCCTTTAGCTATGCAGGTGTTGTCCGGTTCTCGAGGTAAGCCGATGAATCTGGCCAGCTTACTGGGCGGAGACATGCTTTATTCGGATCACCGTGATGATGTGATTCCCATTCCGGTTCTTCGCAGCTATTCTGAGGGGTTGACCCCTGAGGAGTACTGGGCTGGCACTTACGGGGCTCGCCGGGGGATCATTGCCACGAAGTTTGCAACCCAGGATGCCGGGTTCCTATCTAAGCAACTTAACCAGGCCGGGCATCGGCTAGTCATTATGGATGAGGACGAGGAGCATGATCCAGAAGCCCCCGCCCGCGGGATGGTTGTAGACACGGATGATATGGATAACGAGGGGGCGTTACTTGCCCGGGATGTTGGTCCCTACAAGCGGAACACACCGCTCACTCCCAAGATCCTTAAGGAGCTCAAACGTAAGGGCAAAGATCGGATTTTGATTCGTTCACCGCTAGTTGGAGGATCCCCCGAAGGCGGAGTGTATGCTCGTGATGTTGGAATTAGGGAGACAGGTAAATTGCCCGGACGGGGAGAGCAGGTTGGCTTGCAGGCTGCTCAAGCCCTAAGCGAACCTATCAGCCAGGGTCAGCTTTCTGCGAAACACTCCGGCGGTGTTGCTGGGCAGGAGAAGGCTGTTGGCGGCTTTGAGTACATTAACCAGTTGATCCAGGTGCCGAAGAACATGAAAGGCGGAGCTGCTCACGCGACGGTCGACGGTACGGTCCAGCGAGTGGAAGAGGCCCCCGCGGGCGGACACCATGTGACGATTAACGATGAGGAGCATTACGTCGCGGATGGTTTCGGATTGAAAATTAAAAAGGGAGATGAAGTCGAGGCGGGGGATGTGCTAAGCGAGGGCGTCCCTAATCCTGCAACGATTGTGAAATATAAAGGTGTAGGCGAGGGCCGCCGTTACTTTGTTAATGAATTTAAGCAGGCAATGGGTTCCAGCGGTATGCGAGGACATCGCCGAAATATCGAGCTACTGGCTCGTGGCTTAATTAACCACGTACAGATGACTGAAGAGACGGACGAGCACGCTCCGGATGATATCGTTCCGTACTCTACGTTTGAGCATACCTACAAGCCTCGCCCGGGGCATGAGCGGCTCAGACCTAAAAAGGCGATAGGGCAGTATTTGGAAAGACCTGTACTCCATTACACAATTGGGACTAAAATACGTCCTTCGATGTTGAAGAACTTTGAAGAGTTTGGGGTTGCGGAGATTCCCGTGCACAAGGAACCTCCGCCGTTTCAGCCTCACATGGTTCGAGGTATGTTTCAGCTTCAGCATGATCCCGACTGGATGACACAGATGTACGGGTCTGGATTGAAGAAAAGCTTGCTTCAATCTACGGCTCGGGGTTCTACTAGCAAGGACCGCGGTACCAGTTTCGTGCCGAGCTTGGCTACCGGCCTGGATTTTGGTCGCGTAGAGGATAGGGCCGTTATCCAACCAAGAGCTCCATACGAGCTTCCGGAAGTTGAGGAGCCGGAAACTCCCCAGCCGCGGCCTGCTATGTTTTTTGGCGGCAAATTCAACGTAGGGGCTAAGTAGCCATGGATAAGCAGGCAGTGGAACCCCTAAGCCCCGGAACGGTACCTGGCGACAGGGACGTAGCTTCGACCAATCTCATGCCAGACAGTTCCGGCGGTGATGCCATTGGAAATGCTCTCAACACCGTCAATGCTCCCGACTACGAACCCACGGTACAGCAGCAGCAATGGAACAACATACATAGCTACAAGGGTTACAAGCCTCCTCAACGTCGCCACGGGCCGAGCAGCAACTCCGCGATTCGGCGGATGAGGGATAACGCCGATCGAAGCCGGTGGCAGGCGAACCAAATAGGGGATTACGCAAAGCAGCATGGCACAAGTGTTACCCAGGGGGGTGTAACTACTTACAGCTATCGGAACCCTTATGCTCAAAATAACGATGCCCCCCAGATGACATACACCCACAGGAGCCGCTCACCATTCCCGGCTTATGCTCCCGCAGCGGCTGAGTCAAATAATATTATGCCTACGTCGGGTACCGCGGACGGGTTATCCCCAGTAATGGATAACCTGCAAACGCTGATGAGCCCACTGACGCAGCAGGGAAAACTACCTAACACAGTTTTAAAAAATCCTTACGGGATTGGTGTCGACCACCGCGAGGGCAACCTAGTCAAACAGGCCGTCACACAGGCCACACCTGGCGAGAATCCTACCATGCCAGACCCAATTAAACCTATCTCATGGCGGGAATCGCAAAACCTGGGCGGTGCCCCGTCCGCGACTGCCGCCGACAAGCCGATCCCGCTTAAATTGACGAGGCTGCCCGACGGGCCGCAGGGTGGAGCTAACGACGGCCGGACCGTAGGCTCAAATAATATTATGCCTCCGCCCGGGCCCGTGTCAGTAGAGCCCCGGCTGCCGGGGTCACCTGGGCAGGGTCCTGGGGAGATTATGCCTACGGCTGAAGGAGTCGCCCCAGATGCTCTTGGCAATCAAGGTTTTGACACAGCACCGGACCAGTCGCCGATTGAACGATCGGAGTCGCTCGAGGAGTCGCTCGAGGCCCGTGACCGGGCAGTACGGGAGCAGGGTCTCAGGGCAGCGAAGGACAGTGTTGGCGAGGCAGGGACGGTGCTGGGGCAAACTATGGCAAGGTACGCCCTGCCTGGTAGAAATATGTACAATGCTACAATGCAGGCGGTGGCGGGAGGTACTAAAATTCCGGGGGGTGGGGCGTTCTCTCCAGGGCGTTTTGGGCAATACACCGACGACGTAAATAGCGGAGTAGCGACAGCGACCAAGGGAGTCCGCAAGGCCGTGAGCACGGCGGCGAAACCTATAACAGTCCCGGTAAGTGCAGCAGCGAGCGTGCCCAGGCGTATTGCCTCGGCCGTTACGGATCGTGTAGACGATGTCCCGACGGCGAAGCAGACGGCGTTGGGACGCAGAGCGAAGAACCTTAAACGGGGTTTGAATATGGCAGACGATGTCGCGAAAGCGTCGACGAAGGCAACGACCACGGCCGCAAAGGGCTTCTCCGGTGCGAAGGCTCTAGGCGGGGTCTCCAAAAAAATACCCATCCTAGGGCACGCCCTCGAGGCAGGGGGAATAGGCTGGGAAATTAGCGATAGGATGCAGGACGACGGGCAGAGCCTCGGGCAAGCCTGGAAAAGTCAAGCCGAGGATCATACCCAAGGTGTCCGTAACACTCTTAATCCTCTCCACGGTTGGAGGAATGACGAGGGTAACGTAACCCCCGGGAGTGTTGCTTGGAACACCCTGGGCAAAACCTGGGGTCTCCTCGACGTAATTAGCCCGGTGGCTACCGCTCAGGCCGGTAGCCAGTTGGTCGGAGAAATGGGCGGCGGTGCGTGGGACGCGGGAGCAGCGACGGGCCGTTGGCTGACTAATGCGAAAGAACGGGGAATCAAGGCGAACTACGCTGAGTCCCAGCAGATGGCCACGGATAAAGTTAAAGCGTTAGGCCAGGAGGCCGCACAGTTGCAGAGCAGCCAAGACCCGCAGAGTCAGGCAAGGTATGCTGAGTTACAGGCACAGGCCGATGATTGGAAACGGCGGGCGGAGGCTATGTCGGATCAAACAAAAGATTGGAATGTGGGCAACACTTCCACATTTGGCTCAAGTTACCCGTTTAGAGATGCAATGTCCGCCACCGGGGAAGACTTGAAAAAGCAGATAAATGAAATGAAGACCCGCAACGGTGCACCGCCTCCTGGGGGTTATCAGCCGGGCAGCAGTGTGCCAGGAATCGGCTACCCTAAGGCATCCACGCTGTCCGAGGCGGAGAAGCTGGATCTGGAAAATATGCAGCAGCGTCAAAGTAACATAGAGAGAATGCAAAAGCGGTATGATGACGAGGTTGGTTACTGGGGCAGCGGAGACATGCCCGCTATCGTAAGAAACAGGGTCGCGACGGGAAAAAAACGAATAGTTGACATCGGGGCTCGCCTTCGCGAGCCTGCTGTCCGGAACAATCCCCAGCTTGTGGCTCAGCTTCAAGCAGATCTTAAGCACCATATCGCAAGGATGGCGGATTACCAGGCGTGGGCTGATGCGGCTCGATAGCCCGGGGTTGGGGGTTGTATTGCGACATATCGGCTTTAAAGGCTAAACTAAACGGGCAACTGTTAGATACACGAATAGACTATACTCGGGGTGTTGCCGCCACGGGGTGGAAGACATTTGATAAACCCGGTTCGAAAGAACGACACAATTCACCGGCTGGAGCTGCTGCTCATGGAAGGAACCATGTTAAATATCTCGACAACGAAAACTGCTAACCTAGGCGGTAGCGGTGGCGAAACTGAGTTCGAGCAAGCGTTCTCCAGCCTTGCGTATGCCTATCTCAGGGATAAGGCCCCCCGCTTGCTCGACCACATGGTCGGCTTTCAGTTGGTGGACCGTAATGAGGATAACACGAAAGCGATTGGCGTTTTCGGTTTTCAGCTGGATAACCAGTGGCTTTATGCTCCTGTGTTTTTCTTAAACGGGGATCTCAAAGGCCACGAGCTTTTGTATATGAAGAACAATGATTCTTTTGTCCCCATGCAAGAGAACTGGATTAATTACATCATGAGTCGCAAGCCTCATGTGCTGGGGGAGCAGTCAGGTGTAGACAACCTACAGGAGCTTGGCGGTATTTACCCGGACATTCGGTCTCTCTCTACCTCCCCCAGCATGGGCGGCGGCAAAAGAGCATCAGACTCGTCTTGGTTCAAATCTGTACTGCCTATGCTGGCGGCCTGTAGCGTCAAGTCCGCGAGTTCTCTTTATCGCGGAGCCGGTAATCGTAAGTTGAACCAGAGTGCTGTTGTTGCCGATCCCGCGGCAGCAGCGTTGGCCAAGCAAGCTCAAATTCTGGATTTTAACAATGTGATGCCTCACAGCTTTGCGTTGCTGAAAACTGCTCACGCTATCTCGGAAGACTATCCGCAGGTTAAGCGAGCCATGCAGAAGTTCTACGGCGTTGACTGTTTCAGCCGCTGGGGAGCGGAGGCCAAGAAGTACGCCAGCGATGCGGCAGGTAACCTGATGCCGCAGAAGCAGGCAGCATATATGCCAGGCAGTCTGCTCATTCCTACTGATCGACCTGCCGGACCTGTCGATCACGAAAAGACCGGCAAGCTCCGCATGTACGTGTACGAGAAGGTCATCGTCAACAAAGCCCCCGAGCTGGATGACGCCGAGCGGGAGAAGCTCCAGAATGATACGATCCTTATTAAGGACCACCGGGCAGGTGAAGAAGTTAGCAAGGCGTACAACGTTCAAGTTGAGGCAAAGCTGACCAACCCTTCCGAGACTGCCATTTACCGAGTGCTCGAGAAGCCCGGCAAGTTCACCAAGATGTTGATTGCCATGAACGGTGTCAGCAATCGCGGTGCTATCCCGATGGCCACGGTAGTTCGAATCGAGGACAGTGGAAACAAAGCGTGGTTGAACACTCACCCGACAAACGTGTTTGCCGACCAGATATCGGAAAGAGAAGAGTGGGACGATTGGTTTGACGGCCTATCTGATTCTGAGTCCTTGGACGAGGGCGGCGAGTACATTGCCATTGATGAGCGAGGCTCCTGCTCTACTCCTTTTCGCGTCCGGGATAGCTACGACGACGGCCGTTATCGTGTAGACTTCCAGATTAATATTGATTGGAACCAGACACGCCCTGCGACAATGCCACGGGTCGACAACAACAACTTTGGCCAGTATGGCGATGACGCAGCACACACGCCTTCGGTTTATGGAGCTATGCTGTATGTCGACAAGGAGGGCCCAGAAGGTAAAAAAATTCGGGCGATCGGCGGAGAACTTCGGGTCCCCCACACGTTCAAATTTTTGCGACTGTCCAAGCCCGAGACCGGCGATAGCGGTATGTTGATGTCGATGTGCTGCACGGATCGCAGTGACAACCCTCCGATCAATCTTGGTAAAATTGACGACATCCAGCTGTTGTTTACCGAGAAGACAGCCCGGCTGAAGGTGTTCAACAACGGCACTGATGTTCATATCACGACGCCGGTTGGCGATGAACGCATGTCGAAGATGGCTGGATTGATCAGCCTTGTGCGTGACCATGGCCTTAGGGAGAAGGTTGCACGGGAGATCATGCAAGTGTCCGAGCGGAAGGGGCACGCGGTGTACCGCATAAGGTACGCCCCGGGCTACGGCACGGAGAAAACTGCCGCTCCGAATCTGAGCACGCTTGCCGGGGGCCCGGATGCCCCCCTGGAGATGGATTGGGCCGAACAGCGAAGCGTCGAGCAATACGGGCCTAATACTGCTGTTCCCACGCAGGAAGGCGGGGAGTCGGCGTACCAGCTAGACCACATGTCTGCGAACCACACCGATCCCGGCGTCTGGGACAACTGGCAGAATTACAGCCGAGAAGACATAGACCAAACGATGTCGACCGCTCAGCAAGCCAGTCAGCACGGGCAAAAAGAAGTGTTCGACACCGCTATGATTTCTGGGATGCTCAAGTCCGTGAGAGACGACTCTCTGGTTGAAAGGTACCTGAGCACTCTAGTGGAATCGGTAGATGCGTTGGGTCGATTATTGTTGAACTTTTACTGGCACCAGAACGAATTCGAAGATCGCTACGGTAAGAGTGACATGCCAGAGTTGGAAGACAGCATTCGTAACGCGTTTGAAGCTGTTGGCGATGTCACGTTATACCTCAAGGAGAAGACAATCGAGTCACCGATCGGTGATAACGACCTCGACCTCGGGGATGTAGCGGAAGGTTGAGCTTCGTTTTGATGATTTCAAGGAACTAATTATGGCTAGTGGATATTCTCGAATTGTAACTGTGGATGGCACGGCAGCGACTGCCCAGTGCGTGGAACTGCCGACACCTCCGCGGGGTACGCTGGAGCGTATTATCATTACGCAGCTTGATGGTTCTCCCGGGGCAGGCGACATCTCGATTTACAATCGTAAAGGTGCTTGCTCCACGGCAAACGATCTTAACGTAGCGGAGTCCGGATCCGTCGTAACGGTGGATGACGAGGGAGGCTTTGCCCGTGTTTTGTTCGATGCGGATCACAATTTAATAGTCGGAGCTACTTTTGAGGTTAAGGGGTGCTCCACCGCGGCCTATAATGTTACGCACACGGTTACCACCGTGATGTCTTCCACTACTGTAGTGACTGATGTTACCTTCACCGCTGGCGGAGCTGGCGGCTTGTGGCAGACACCCCCCTTCATTTCCACGAGCAGTCCGGCTTCGCACTTGGTTTATAGCGGAAGCTTAACCTCTGGTTCTTTGCAGGCTTTTGATATCGACCGGGGTTTTGAGAATCGAGACAACCAGAGCGAAACAATGCGTGCTCGCCACGCAGGGTTGTGGGCTGAGTTTACTCCCGCCACAACAGCGACCTACGAGATCGCTATCACCTGCGAAGCGGATTCAATCATTTAAGGGAGTGCTCTGTTGAAGGTCTACAAGGACGTTAGGCTCGCGAATCCGTTTCTCCGCCCATATTGGCGGCATGAACGCGTAACGGCCATGCTGGCAAGTGTTCCGCCAGAGCGGACAAAACGTTACGATGACGAGTATGTCCAGGGGTACAAAAAGTTTTTGTTTCAGTGGAACAAGTCGGAGACTAACCGGGATCGGCTTATGCACGACAACCCGGGTTTGTTTTTTGCATACTTATTACATGACCGAACACACCTTGAACCCGAGCTGCGGCTGATGATCGAGGCTCGCCTGTTGGCAGATGTCGATCGCGACCAGATTGCTCATGAGGCTAAGACGATTCCGGAAACGGTGGAGTGGTACGAGAAGCTGTTCTTTAACGTTTCACCTTTTCTAACTCACCACGATTGGATTGTGAAACATGTGTTGTTGCCGTCGTCGGATCGATTTATCGAAGATTCGTCAGACGATGACAGCGACGAGGAGTTTACTCCTCGGCCAAGCAGCGAGGTTGTACGGCCTCATTTAGATATGACATTGAAGTTTTTTGCGTTTTTTGGTGGCCCTTTGATCTGCGACGTAATGATCAGCGGCTTCCGGCGAGATAAACGGATTACTAGCTACGAAGACATACCTGAGTATTTCAACGAGCAGTTTGCTTCGCAAATCATGCGACGAAGTGCACAGGCTTCAGGACAATTTGAAATTAACAAGTACAACGTCATGGAGTTGTTCGCGACTCATTCACGGTTAATAGAGATTCAACGTTCAATTGAAGGTCAAGAAGATCGGCACAATGAGTTTGAGAAGCATATTAATGCGATGCTTAGCGAGCTCCCTTGGACCGCAGGACTTGACGGAAAAGAGCTTTTTGCTGAATCGCCCATCGGCGTTTATGACGACGGAGCTGCGGAGTTGAACGAAGAAGAATTGATGTTATACGGCTCAGGTAAAGAACCTGAGTCGGTCGATGGAGTTGCCGAGCTGACAATATCCAGCCGGAGGGAGCCGGAGAATCATGCAAAGTTTAAGTAAATCCGATGAACAGCAACTTCTTGACGGCGTCAAGAAGGCGGTGGACCTGGTAGATAACCAGGACACGTCGCCCAATGCTGCCTTACAGAAGGTGGCTGAGGAGCTAAATTATTCTCCAGGTTTCGTGAAAGCGGCTTGCAATGCCTTCAATAACGGCAGGCAACTTGCTCAGTGGAACGCCAACGATAGCGTGCTGGATAAGCTGGCAAGCTTCCCGCTGGCGGACTACGACATAGTTCACGACGCTATCTGGGGCAAGGAGCAGGAAAAAGTAGCGACTGTCTCCAGCTTTATGCCCAAGTTCGCCTCCTACGAGGATCAGGCTCGCCAGCAGTTGCTGAACATGGACATCGGCTCTTTCGAGAAGTCGGCTTCCGCGAGAGAGCCGAGCCCTGAAGAAAAGGACTACGAGGGCGAACTTCGCATCAAGCTTGCGTTCAACAAGGTTGAGTTCCGCCGTCGCCAGTTCGAGGATGCTCGCCGGGAGAAGGTTGCAGCGGAAGATAACCTGAACCTGAAAATTCATCTGCTGGAGAGCTACTTTAAGAAGTTCGCTTATGACCGTCTGCCTTTGGCTCAGGTGGAGAATGCGGCAGCGGCCTACTACGGTAAGCCTGGTGCCGCCTTGGTGAGCTACGTTGCAGCTCGATTTCCATCGGAGAAGCGGGCTGCGGATCACCAACCAACTTGGGCTGGATTCAATCAGCCAGCTGATCGTAACGCGGAGCCGTACACGCTGATTTCGGAGTGCATAAAGCAAGCTCAAGTTCACAACGCCATGGCAGGGTTCCTGGAGGATGCGAAGAATGAGCTTGCAGAAGCGGAGAAAAGTGCCGCTTCTTTTACCCAACCCCGGTCGTCAAGCAACAATGGGAGCCCAGCTATCCTGACTCCCTCATTGATTGAAGGCGTACCGGGGGAAAAGCAGGCTAACGTCCTTAGCGGGCTCGCCGGAGGCATGGGTTTAGGCATGTCAAAAAACTTGATGGAGGAGTCTGGCGAAGCCGCCAGGCAGATCGAAAGCCAGGTTCAAGAGTTAGATAGCCCGGAGCATCTAAATGAATTGCGGAAAATTAGAGCCCAGACAGCTTTAACCCAGCTGATGAGTGACCCGGGAAGCCCGTTGAGCGAGTATGACCCCGAGGAAGTCTTGATGGCCTACAACGAGTTAGTGCAACTTTCTCCACGGCTAGCGGATCAGCCCTCGGCACTAGGCCCGTTACTGAGTAAAAAGCTGATGGGTAACGCAGAACCTTTCGAGGTTGGCGAAACGCTTAAGATGGAGGAGTCCTTGCAGAAGACACAGCCCCAGCAGGCGTCTCCTTCCAGCTCTCCCCAGGACAAAAAATCACCAGCGGATTTGATGAAAAATGAAGCAAGCATCATTAGCTAACATATCGTATGCCGACGCCCAGGGTCTTTTGCAATTGCGTAAAGAAGCAATTGCAGACGGGAGGGCTACACCCGTGTCCGCGGAGAAGCTAGCCAGCTCGTACGTGTTGCGAGACTTGGGTAATTGCTTGCCGGAGAAGCGAGGGGTTAGTCAGCAGAGCCCGATCGCTCGGGCAGCGTTGCTTGGCGGAGGCCTTGGAGCCCTGGGTGGCCTGGGTAAGTCTTGGTTCTCTGACGACGAAGACGAGCAATCTAGTTGGGGCCGCAATATGCTTATGGGCGGCGTGGGCGGTGCAGCATTGGGCGGGGGGCTGGGTTTTCTGACAAACACGAAAGCCCGAGACGCCGCCATCGACAACATAAATCAGGGACTGCCGAGCTCGGAACCAAAAACACCTGAACAAATTGCAGCGGAACTGAAATCTAAACGGGTAGAGACTTTTATAAATACCGACGGTACGCCTAACCCAAAAGCCATAGCTAATACGATTGATCAGGCACATGATCGCTCGCCCGAAGTAGGTGAGGTAGCTTTCCTAGCCGGCTCCGCCGCCGCCCTGGGCCATCAAGGGAAGCAACTGTTGACGAAACAACAGCCGCAGGGCTGGGTGAAGAAAAGACTGCCCGACATTCTTGGGAGACCGAAGCCCAACATTCCGGGGGAGATCATCAACGCAAACCTACTAAGTAGCCCAAAAGGTAAACCGAGTGCAGGGGCAATACAGGCACTAAAAAACGCTTTAACAGATAGTACGTACACAGGATTTAACAATGTCGGCAAGAAAAATCTCGAAACCTTTCTCCAAACACTCAGAACAAACCCAAAAGAGAGAGCAGCGTTCTCCGCCGCCGTAAACAAAGCGGGGCTGGGACCCTCCGTCGTCGGGAGTGCAGTAAAAGATAAAGACCTGCTCGGCCGCATTTTAGATCCCACAGGCAGGAAGCTCGAAGATCTCAACGTCAGCCCGCTTAGGGGTGCCAGTGTTAAGCAGCCCTCGAGTTGGGTTCCTGCTGCTAAACGTTTAAGCAAGCGGAGGGCCGGAGCTATTGTCGGCCTGGCAGGCTTCCTGTACAGCATCTACAGCGGTGCAGCATCTGACAAATTTGACGACTGGCGTAAGTCGCGGGCAGAGGGGCAATCTGACGTGGACTGGCTGAAAGCTGAAGGACATTATCCCGACACAGGCAATAAATAATGGCACATGTAAAATTCGTATCGCCGAGCGGCTGGGACTTCGATAGCCAGATCGTTACTCCAGTGAAGTGGAGTAGTCGTGGGCTGCTGGGTGCCGATCGTCAGGAGTTCCTGAAGACAGCCAGCGACTCTTTTGCTGACCAGCTTGATCACATCAAGTTCGCAAAAGACGAGGTCCCGCTGCACGTGATTGCTCTCGGGTCTAGCGAGGCTTATGGCCCTAACCGCAACGGTGACGGTTTCAAAGAGGCTACTTGCCGGCAGTATCACGATACTTTTGTGAAGTTTGCGAAAGTATTTCGAAATCACAAGAACAAGGCCGAACGGGGCGACCCTTACTACGGCATCGTTAAAGCATCAGCGTATAACGAGGACATGCGACGAGTGGAGTTGCTGCTTGCTCTCAACGCTGAAAAGTCTGCCGCGGATCGCAATGGAGGTTTCGTGGCGGACACCGAGCTGGAAAAGGTCGCTCGTGGTGAGGATATTCCGGTAAGCATGGCGTGCCGTGTTCCTCACGATACTTGTTCCTTTTGTAAGCATGCGGCAAAAAACCGCGATGAATATTGCACCAGGGAGAAGTGTGCGGCCGGGGGATGTAAGTCGAATCTAACTCGCCTGGTTAAGGTGGCAGGTGATTTGCATCACCTGCACGTGGATAACCCGAACCCCACCTGGTTCGATATTAGTCGCGTCTTCCGCCCAGCTGACCGTATCGCTTACGGGGCCAAAGCGGATTATCTAACAAAAGCTGCGTCTGATGAGGGCCTGTTCGACATGCAGGATTACATCAAGGCGTCAGCGAGTTCGACAGCTCCCCTGGATGTTATTCTTTATCAGGCGGGAAATCACGGGATGTGGTCAGAAAAGCTGGCGGCCCAGGTGCGACTAGGCTACGGAATGGCATCGGCGGAGAGTTACGAAACATCGGCAGATGTCGATAAGTACCGATGTTTTGTAACTAAGCCGTTTCCTGTGGAGAAGCTGGCGTCGTTTGGTTCCGACCAGTGCGATAACCAGCTGGCAGCGATGGCGGATCGACAAGTTATTCTATCGCTGGTCGATTATGGTCGGCTGTCCGGTAACGAAGAGCACGTTAAACGTGCTGCCAGCATTTTGCCGGGCATTTACACCCGTATGACTGAGGACGAGTCGCTGCCCCTTCGTGTCGAACAGGGCGGTTGTGAGTTTATTAACAAGACAGCGAGCGAGAGTTCCCGACTACTTGCTGCGGCGGTTTACCCGGAGTATTCTCTGGGGAAGCAGGCCGCACAGGATCGGAATCTCTTAAGTTGTATTCGAGGGCATAGGGCCCCTGAATTAGTATCGTTTGAAAAAACAGCCTCGTGTGATGAGGCTGGCGAAGAGCTTGCCAGGGATTATGCAATGTATAAACTGGCAGCTTTATGGCGTTCAGCCGCATCAGACGATGATTTTCCATTGACAGTTAGGTTGTCACTCCGTCAAAATCAAGTCTTAAATTAACTGGACTCGATACGGAAGTCATAACCGTTTTAGCAAGGAGTGCGTAAATGACAATTTCTGCAACGCAGTCGATGAATAGTATCGACAGATTTTTGCAGGAAGTCGCCGCCACCGAAAAGACAGCCGCCGAAGCTCACACCGAGCCCGGCAGCATCGGGGGCTCGACTGAACATCCTGTAAAGGACGTGGATGACTTCACCGAAGAAGCCAAAGAAGGTTTTCGATCAGCTGAGAATGACGCTGATGTAAAAGCTGACCAAGGTCCTCCTTCCGTGGACAACACGCCCGAAGGCGTAGCCGATAAAAAGGCTTACGATTGCGACTGTGAAAACGGTTGCGAGAAGTGTGAGAAAGCCGCAGTTGACGGCAAGTCTGAGTCCGGGGGCATCAATCCCCCAGGCACGGCTGCTGAAGACCAGCTTCAGATTGGCACGAAGAAAGAACCTACCGGTCAGGATCCCTCTGTTGAGACTTCCTCGGCTAAGGCTGAGAAAGAAGATCCTGCGTCTGCCCCCGACGGGCACGTAGGTCACTCATCGAGTCCCGCTCGTACGAATAACAGTGAGCTTGATGGCTTCAAGTATGCTGAAATGAATCTTGACCAACTGGCCAAGACCGCTTCGGACCTGGGTAACGGGTTGCTCGTGACTG
>Ga0209657_1000618_pt1 | contig 22996 bp, 29 predicted proteins | sample SaaInlV_100m_DNA_FD_184650 | JGI IMG/M metagenome (GOLD analysis project Ga0209657, IMG submission 184650) | Marine microbial communities from expanding oxygen minimum zones in the Saanich Inlet - SI037_S3LV_100m_DNA (SPAdes) (version 2) | ecosystem: Environmental > Aquatic > Marine > Intertidal... | reverse complement strand
CACCATCTCTATAGATATAAGAAGCTATATCTTTGGTCCTTTTTGAGTTAGAAAGCAAATCATATAGGATTTTTCTATGGCAATTAGCACCGTTGCAAGTATTTTCCCAGCAACACAATATGTTAACTTTTCCTTTGTCCAATGTTTTTAACCAAGTCGCTATTCTATTCTGGTCTTCTTTTAGAAAACCTTTATAAATTTTAGTGTAACTATTCCAGTCTCTGTCTGACTTATAAGTTTTTAAAAGATCCCAAGTAGGAGCAAAGAAGTCAAGTTCTGGGAAGGTTATCTGATTTGGCATCTTGGGCTGAGCTAAGGCGATTGAAGACACACTCACTTCATCTCTATCAAATTCAAAGACTTTATCTTCGATTATTATACCACCTAGATCCACAAGGCAAACTGCGTCCCAAAACGTCGTAAATATTATCATTGGTTTTTCTAACATAAAGTCTCCAAGTTTAACTTGGGCTTAATATACTACAATTCAAAGACAATGCAAATCGGTTAAGGTAAATTATATTTATAGCTTAGAAATAAGAGTCTTTATCTCAGAAGGAGAGAAACCTTCTCCCTCAACCACCACTCCATCAATACTGCATCCAGGGAGACCTTCTATCCCATATTCTATGGCGACATCAATAGCATCAGCACACTCACAGTCATACTCTCTAAGGTCTGCGTCAACATTATTTAAATTAATCGACTCGGCAATCGTTTCTCGCATGACCTTGCACTGAGGGCAACCTGATGAATAAATCATAATTATTTCTTTTTTCATCGATAATTTAATCCTTGGCCACAGTCAATCTTATCTTCCAATTCTGTATCAAAGATCATATAGACCTCTTTCCCCTGCATTAAACTAGCAGTCTTTTCCATTTCATAATCAATTTCTTTTTCGGATCTTGCACCAAAATCGAAACTAGATTTATTTATCTGGGTTTTTATCTCTCCCTCAGAACATTGTCCAAGTATTGCAATACTCTCACACTGCTTAACATATTCTGCCTTTAAGATTTTTATCTTTTTCTTAACTGGTTCCATTTTAGAATCTATCCTCTATTTTCCCATCATCTATATCAAGTGTTACATCCACAACCTTTCTCAATTGAGCAACTTGATCAATCATTTGCTCTTTGTCAGCAGACATCATAAATGTGGTCAACATTGACAACCAATCCTCACCAAAGACCTTTAACAAAAGCCAATCATGAAAAGTCCTGTAATTCTCCTTGCTCTTAATCTGCAAATTAGAAAAACTTCCAACAGACTTATCTAATTGATCTAACTTTTCAAAAAGATCATTCAATTCATCCATACTTAGTTCAGTTGATCCATCAGCTCTTTTTATCATTTTACACTGTTTAGCTAAAGGTAAATCGTCTCTAGTCAATCCGTGTTTCTTGTATGCTTCTTCAAACTTATCAACGCGCTTCTCGTACTCTTCTTGAGGCCATAATCCATAAGCCCTACATGAAAGTGGACGATCATTATACACTCCACATCTTCCAGCCTCATCAACAAACTGACACGGCTTGATTAAGCTTTCCATTCCCCATTTCTCATACTCATTTCTAAAGAAGTACTCAATACTTGTACAAATGATATCTTTCTTCTTTACGTTTGAGGAGTTTTTCCATAATTCAGTAGCCAACTGAACGAATTCACTATAATTCATCTGAGGCATTGCGACCTTACAGCAAGCACACTTACATATTGCAATTGCACACCCTACAGTTGACATATCAACACTATTATATATTGCTTGTAGTTTTTCCTTAAGGTTCTTTTTCCTTTTGTTCTTAGCTTCTGCTAAAATTTGATTTGGTGTCTTAGCTGGACGACCTTTATTTTTCCTACTCTTTTTAGCTTTGGGCATCTTCATCTCCAATTATGTGTAAAACTTCTTCTGTTAATCCCCATGACCTTAAATCTGAAGCACTTGATGTCTTTAGACACCCCTTAATGGACAATCTCTGCCCCCACTTACCTTCAGTAAATTCTCCGTCAGGATTTAACCTATAGTCAGCTAAACGCGCTGCGATACAGCCATTGTGACACAACTTTAAAAACTTATTATACAATTTGTCTCTTTCACTTGGTTCCTTTTGAACTCCACATATCGCTATATTCATGCTGCCACCTCTCTTATTCCAACTATTCTACTTAAGCCTCTGTTTCCTGAAGACTTCTCTACAATTATATTATTTTCAATCAATGCCTGAATCTCTCTCTTATGACTAATCAAGTATACCTTGTCAAACCTATCTTTCAAGGTCTCTAGCATAAGAAATACTGATTTTGTGTGATCCTTGTCAAGTGGACCAAAGATTTCATCTAAGCAAATCATATCAGGTGTTCTAGATGTTCTGGAGAACGATAATAAAGACAAACCAATATCAACAGCCAATCTAACTACCATCTTCTCTCCTCCAGACAACATTACATAATTACCTGCTGTTCCTCCAACAATTTCCATATCTACCTTGGATTTATTGTTTACGAAGAAGTTTACAGCAATCTTATGATCACTTAACGTATCTAAAAACTTTTTAACATACATATTTAATAGAGGAAGGTATTTGTCAGCTATTCTGGTCTGAACTCCCTCTAAGCCAAAAGCACTTTCTAAAATCTTATAACGCTGCAATTCCTTAGCGGCACTTTTGACTCCCTTCTCTTGTTCTGATATCTTTTTACCCAAATCTATTAACTGATCAATCTTCTCTTGAAAAGAACCACACTTATTCTCAATAGATGCTATATCCTTCTTGATCTCGTCTCTAATTTTCTTATTATGGCCTATCTCTATTTCTATTGCATTGGTCTTTTCTTTTAATAACAATACCTCTTCTCTTTTGGCATCAATTCTTACACTTATCTCTTGTGAATCCTTTAAATATTTGTCTTCAATAGACGAATGCTTTTCAGAATATTCCTTAGACTTTTTATTGCACTTTTCGACATGTTTCTTCTTCTCTTCAATATCTACTTCGTGAGCCGAAATCTGATTCTCTAAATCCCCTATACTTTCTTCGTTATTAATTGAAGTTAGAATAAGATCCTCAAGCAACTTTATTTCTTCTTTTTTCTCATTTATTACGCCTAATCTATTTTCGATTACGACTAGTGCCTCAACAATGTTTGAATTCCTTTCATCTAATATTGATTTTAATCTAATGTTCTCTTTTATTACAACCTCTATTGCCGATATTTTCTTCAAAGTGTGACTCTTTGTCACAGTACTGTGACATTCAGAGCAAAAGAAATTATCATTGTCTCCAGCCTCCTCAATCTGCTTGTTAAAAGATTTAAGGTCTTTTTTTCTCAAATTAATTATTGTGTCAAACTCGGCTATCTTTCCAATAGCATATTCTCGTTTAGATCGTGCTTTAGCAAGTTGCTCTTCATACTTTTCCTGTAATTCAATATACTCATTACATTTAGCTATCTTTTCTGCACAGTCTTTTCTATCTATTGCAGAAATGGAAGCCCTGATTTGCTCCAGCTTAACCTTCTTTTGTTGCAATTTTTTGTCAGAGTTTTCAATAGATGCATTCCACTCATTTAACTCCACACTTGACTCTTTTATTAATTTTGACCAATCTTCTAAATCTTGACTTTTCTTTAATTCTAGACCTTTCCTTTGTGCAACTAACTCCTTACCATTTTCAATTAACAATTTTATTGACTTTAGTATCTCTGAATTTTCAAGACTGTTAATTGCTTTATTTGTCTTTTCTAGATTATGATTAAGTTCTTTTTTCTTATCTTGACTGTTGTCTAATAACTCTCCAATATAAGTGGAGGTTATGTCAATTAATTCATCCGAATATTCAACTTCGTCACAAGTAACAGGCTTAAATAGATTATATTCACTGAGAACTAAACTCTTTAACATATTAGATCGTGACGTAAAACTATTAAGTTTTCCATTCTCTGTTTTCTTTCTGTCTCGAATAACATCTATACAGCCATAGACAATGTCCTCAAGCTTTAAAAGTTCAATTATCATATCTTTCTTAACTTTATCAGTGCCAGTAAGAAATTTTCCTGCATCTGCTTGACCAAACATTACCGTGTTTACAAATATGTCATAATCTTCTATGATAACTTCATCTAATGATTTCTTTGTATCTCTTTTTCTGTGACTAGATAAAGAATCGACTTCATCATCCTTAATGCAGTCGAAATCAAAAATTGGAGAACTACTCTTTTTGGTTTTTGTGAATGAACGACCACGTTTTAATCGATATAAACGGCCATCTTCCTCAAAATAGACTTCCACATAAGATTCTTTTAGATCCTTTGGATATACTCCTGCCAATTTGGTCACAACTGAAAGACCAGCAACCGCTTTCTTGTCATTGTTTGCCGTTTGTCTAACAACCTTATCGTAAAAAGCGTATGCCATTGCTTCAAATATAGTTGACTTACCACTTCCATTAGAAGCGTCAAATGATCCTGCGGTCATGCCAGCAATGCCAACAATACCTCCTAAAACATTATCGTCATCTATTGCGTCAACAGTTTCAATATATTTAACTGGATCACTAGACAGAGAACCATAAAGTAAATCAAAAGTTAACTTTCCATCTTTTATCTCTTCCTTCTGTTTCTTTGTCACGTTAAAGACTATGGAATTATCAACATTCCCGAATCTCATAAAATTATGCATTTTTAATCCGTAAATTTTCATCGTGCAATCTCCTTGGCAGACTTCCTTATATCTTTGGCCATTTCATATAAAACCTTATATTCTTCTTTGTCTACTTGCTCTTTAATAATGTCGCCAATAACATCCATGACCTCATCTTCTGTCATATGTCCAGTTTCAATTATCTTTTGCTCAATGTCTTCACCCTTCTTTTGTTGAGCCTTATCTACGACTTTCTGCTCAGTCAATAAATGGACAGGATGAACCTTCTTTCTAATCTCTTCGCGAATGCCTTCAAGGGCTAAATTATAATCGTGAGATTCTTTAGTGTCACCTTGAAAGGTCACTCGAACAAATGCCCCTTTATCTTTCTTGTCTAACTTGTCAATCCCATCCCTAATATCTTTCAAGGAACCAGAGATTGACACCATTGGACGACAGTTTGGATATTCTACAAATTTAGACTTACCATATTTAGAATCTACAGGAAGCTCTGTGTCATAGACTACAAAGCCCTTCTTTAGGTTTCTATGTGTGATATCGTCTTTCTCTATGCTGCCCGTATACATGGCTACACAGTTCTTTGTGTCCAGTATCTGATGACTGTGGTAATCTCCCAAAAAGACATAATCTGCATTTGCTTTATCTAAATCTCCAATAGAGATGTCATGAGAACTAGTATTTACAAAATTTAGTGCTTTGCCCTGAGAAGAATCTCCAAGATTTAGTGAAGCTCCCTTTACTCCAAAGTGACCGAAGAATAATACAGGACAATCTTTTAAGTCTGGATTATTTGCAATCTTTTGCTTATTCTCTTCTGCAAAATCAAAGAACAGTTTTTTATTTGTTATAATTGATCTTTCAACACTTGTTGAGTACGGATACATTAATAAGATATGACCTTTGAATTTTAAGAACTTTGGTTCTTCAAAGACCTTGACATTTTTCATCCTTATTTCTGCCAATGGACTTAAGGCATGGTTCTTCTTACAAATATCGTGATTGCCAACCAATATAACGACAGGGATATTTGCTGCAACTAACTTTGACACTTGTCTGCTAAAGAAAGCTCTAACATCATTTGAAGGATCATAGGTATCATAAATATCACCTGCAATAACTAAAAGATCGGGTTTAATATTATCGATAATATTATCCACATTATACTCAAACGCCTTCATGAAATCGTGAGCTTTATATGGACGACCAGAATCATGATCTTTGTAAGCTGAAAAATTTACTTTATTTAAGTGACAATCTGCAATTATAGCAATCTTCATACAGATATATCCCTGGATGCAGTACAATATAGATATTTTGCTGCGTTGTATGCTTCTTTTAAGTCATAATCTTCATGAGATACCCACTTAGTTAAGGTCCATATTGGCATTGTCAAAACAAACCCAATGTAATAGGCTAAACTTCTAATGATCCTTTTTACTTTCTTTCTTCTTTCTTTTTCCACGATGATATTCTCCTAATTATTTCAATGTAAAATTTTCCTACTCGTTTGAGTAGGCATAAAATGCGATTCCTGTAAGTTCTGTCCCATCTGGAAGTGTTGATACAATAAACGTTGCCCAACAATATAAGTCAGGACCTCTAGTGGCAGTATATCCTCTTGCAATCGCTAAAGCCTTTGAAGCCTTACCAATTGCTGCGCTACCAAAACAGCGAACAGCACATTCTTTGTTTTGCGCTACTGAATGTGAGATTGCTCCAGCCAACCCCCTAACCTTAGCCTTTCTTTCTTCAGGCTTAATATCCCTAGGATCTGCCTTAACCATAAGAACACTTTTAACATCAGAGATATCAGTTCTTTCTCCTTCGTCAGTAAATGTACAAAAGCTAATTCCTGTTAATATTTGTCCACCAATTTCAGACTCAATGAAAGCGGGAGAGAACGACAATCTAATTTCATCAGTTTGACTTATATATTCTCTAGCAATACTTAATGCTTTTGCAGCTTTACCAATTGAAGCATTACCAAAGCATCTTACATTGATTTCTCCACTCGTCCTTAATGAGTGAGAAATAGCGCCCGCAAGCTTTTTAACATTTCTCTTTCTTTCTTCAGATGTAACATCGGGTTTATCAGCAGAAACCCTTAGCTCTCTAAGTGGGACTTCTTTATATTCAGGCTTTATTGATGAAAAGTCATAAGACTTACTTTCATCACTATTATTATTTTCGTCGTTTTCATTCATAGTATTCTCCTAAGTGTACCAATAAACATTATACAATATTAATAAAGATTAACGTATTCTACTTAAATACTGTTCTTTATTTTTTCTAATGTTTTTTATTTTCTTTTGTATCATCTTAGAATTTGCTGTGTCTTTGTATTCTACGGTGTAATGCAAACAGTTGTCAAGTAACTTATAATTAGTAACTGAAAAGTTATCGTTAGTAAGTTTTACCTTCTTGGAAATTATTTCTTTTAAATTCGTATAATCATTACTTTTTAAATCTTCCGACTCTTTAGAAGTAATTTTTATATCACCTCTAAGAGTTTTGAAGTCTCTAATTATTGCAGATAAAGTAAGACCTTCTCCCAACTTAGAGAAAACCGTTCTCATTACCTCATCACCATCCGACAATGCATTAACAGTTTCATTGAAATTAGTAGCGCTTACTGATCGACTATGAGCCCCACCATCCTTGTCTAACAAGAAATCCCCCAACGTCTTTTCACATCCATTTTTATCACTAGAATAGACATGATCTAACGACAACAAGACTCCACTAATTGGACCATCATAATATTCAGGACGACGTTTCTTCGCATGAGTAGAATTCTTCATGTTCTTTATTCTGTTAGTTAAATATGTGAACAAACAGGTATTAAAAGAACCCTTCTGTATATTGTATTTATTTGCAGCTTTCATAAAGACTATGGATAGTTCTTCCATAAAATCATTTATTGATAGCTCCAATCCTGGATAATAGTGTTGCAATGCCCAATTTGCTAAAGTTGGTATTCTCTTTATATATATATCTTCCAGAATTGACATATCGTCAGTGTTCTGGTATTTTGTTACTAATTTGTTTTCTTCTTTTCTGTCTATCTTCTGTACATTTTTTATGTGCTTCATAAAAGCATCTGAAAAAAGTTCTCTTTTTGTCATGTTATCTCCAACATCTGTCAATAAAGCAACACTCCCTACATTCTTTTGAATTAGAAGTTTCATATTTTCGTTCTGGTAGAATACCCATCATTTTGTTCGACCTTAAGGTACGAAGCTTGCCTTTTACAGCATTTAGAACGGAAACGTCTGGCAATATGTGGAATACGTTTATTTCTTTAGTTAACGCATCTTCATATATTAAAAACCCATCATTAACCTCAGACAACCACATCTGGGTCATAAGTTGAACAACATGTGGCCTTTTTGCAATAGCATTTTTAAAAGTCAAATTGTCAACCTCCTCCACCATTAAAACCACTGGTAACTCACTTATTCTACAAATAAAATCTATTTTTGCAAAAATATTATAATTATGATCAGATGCATGATAATAACTTTCTATAGGATCGTAGCCACTATTTTTTAATATTTCATGCCATTTATCAATCATTACTTTTCGATGTTTATCAAGTTTTAAATCTTTGGAGTCTTCAGTTGTTGTTATACGGTAGTAAATCTTTCTGTCACACTTTGTAATCTCTGAAGTATTGATAACTCCAGTACATATATCATTATATGTCCTTTTGAAGACTTTTTCAATAGCATTCTTAAAAGTTTTTGTGTGCTCGTCTTGAATAACAAATTTTGCTTCCATAATTATTTCTTTCTCGCCCTTTGACAAATAAAGAAAATATTTTTAGCAGACAACACCTTCTCATGCGAAATATAAGACTTTATTCCATATTTAGTTACATAAGAGTCTGGATCTTCTCCTACTGGTATCGTATCAATCACCGATATATTCTCGCAAAATGAATATTTGTTTAACAATATGATTGAAGTATCAGAAGCCTTTTGCCCTGATCTGTTTTCATCTACATCAAATCCAAAGCAGACATTGTTACAGTAACGCGCAATTAGACCAACCTTTCTTAAAGTTAATGCTGTACCCATTATAGCAACAACATTCTTTAATCCCTCTTGATAAAGCTTAAGAGCGTCAACATATCCTTCAACAACATACACTTTGTTTTTGGCATACATCTCGTTTCTTGCCTTGTCTATTAAGAATAAGGCGTTACCCTTTACAAAAGGCAAATTCCACCAAGGATGTTTCCCTACGGCAGGCTTTTTAGTGGCAAGACTAATCACAGTGCCAAATTCGTCATATATGGGAACAATTATTCTGCCCCATATATTATATTGCCAATCGCGCTTTTCTTTATCGTCTAGGTCTTCACCAAAATAACGAACATTGGGGTCAAGATCAACTCCCCATGGACAATACCCGATTTTGTGTTCTATCAATGTACGTTCTGTTAACGAACGTATTTTCAGTAGGTATTCTCTTGGTTTGTTGACCTTTTCCCCATGAATTAAACGCTCATGACAGGTATTTACGAATGCCTGCAATGAGTTCATTAGAAAAAAGTTACTCCAAATTAAGTTCTTCCTCTAATGTATCTCCATTTCCATTTTTTGCAAGCTCTCTCAAGTTTTCAAAAGCTTCCTCAGTTGACGCATCAACCTCTTCAACTTCTTCACTTCCTTTAGCGATATCAGGATCAGTTGGTACAGAATAATCTCCTATTGGAGATACCCACAATTCCTTATGGACAAACTCATCTTCTTCGCTGGTTTCTATAAGCTTATAAATGTCTAAATCAACAAGCTTCAACTTATCATCATCTTCCTCATTTTCCACTATATCCTTCATAGTATCCAATAAATCTTCTATGAATCCATTTGACAATACCCAGTGTGCAAGCTCGCCATAACTAGACGCTTTAGTATTATAAAACTTGTTCTTTATGTCTGCGCCAATTAATTCTTTTTGAATTCCATACTCACCGCCTCTGACATTAATAATCTTATAAGATTTAGCAAGAGTAACCAACTTTACAATTGGATTCATTGCCGTCTCATCAAAAACTATTTGAATTTCACACCTTTTATCAGGATTACCAAGCTTATTCTTGACGAATCTAACATAACTTTTTTTACCAATGCTTATCTTCTCACCATCATCTCCAGCAATTCTAATCATTCCACCAGGATAAACAAGTATTCTGATGTGAGCATAGAAATCGAGAGCGTTACCACCAGGAGTAACATATTCGTCTGCGCCACGCTTCCCAGCACCTTTAATATTTGCTCTAACTTGATTAATGAATACACACGCTGTATTTCCCTGTGCGCAACTGGATACTAATTTTTTGCACCCCTTAGACATAAGTCTAGCTAAGAGAGCATAATCTTGATCGCCTACGCTACCATCCATTTCTTTTTGAGGGATTAAGGCGGCAGTTGAATCAACCACTACCAAACCAAAAACACCTGACTCGCAGGATGCGTTAATTAAATCCATGTACTTTTCAGCAGAGATTGCTTCGTTAACAATATAAAGTTCCTTAACATTTACTCCATGTCTTTTTGCCCACTCAGGGTCAAACGATTGCTCTGCGTCCACAAGGAAGCATTTCTCTCCCTTCTTTTGAGCGCTAGCTATTAACTTTAATGTTAGAAACGATTTTCCACTGGACGGAAGTCCAAACATTTCAACGAGTTTCCCTTTTTGAATACCACCAATTGTACTGGCTTCATCAATTTCTGGATATCCAAATGATATCGATTCTGTTGGCTTTGCCTTTACATCTCCATATTTGTAAATTGCTGGCTCTTTCCCTTTGTGTCCTATAATTTTATGCAAGTTCGTAAGAACTGCTTCCATTGGGTCTTTAACTTTTTTTGCTCTAGCCATTTTTAACTATTGCTCCACTTTCTCCTTAATAAATATATGTCTTCTGAGTTTACCGTCAAAAGAAAAGCCTACACAAGGAGATCCTTGTGCAGGCTTTGTGACCAACTAGGTCATGACTGGATTAGAAACCAGTGCTATCATTCGAATCTCCAAAAAGGTCTTGATCGTCAGATACATTAACCGTTTCTTCTGGTATTGGAGTAGTCGCTACTGGAGCAACAGTTACAGTAGCAGAAGCTACAGTTCTTTTCTTATCACCTTCGCGAACTGGTGGAACCTTTGCGTCATCAGGAAGTGCATCCCATGCAGCATTAATTTCTTCCAAGGGAGTAGGACCATAGACCTTAGTAAGATCGGCATGATTAGCCTTGAAATAGTTGATTTCACCTTCAGTGAATGGAGAAGGCTTAGCCATCGAAACAACTGTGTATTTCGCTTGACGCTTCTCTGATCCAGGCCAATCTACATTAATAACGAAATCGTGTCCACCTTTTCCAGCAGGGTTTTCGCCATTGACCTTCTTCCAACTAGAGAAAGCCTCAAAGACAGAAGAACCTTTCTCAAGAATCTTCAATGTACCTGTTGGGCATTCTGGAGTTACGTCACCTCTGTCAAAAATATGAATCGCGAAGGTCTGACGAGGCCAAAAGCCAGAGTTCCAAGCCTTATCTTGATCCTTATAGGACAAGTGGGTTATAATGCGAGTTATAAATGGGCTCCACCATCTGTGAAACTTTACGAACTTTCCGATAAGACGAACTTGGTATTGACCTTTCTGTTCGAACTTCATCCATGGGAGTCTTTTCTGCGCCCCTTCTTCATTGCTATTGTCAAACTCCTTCTTCTTCTCGAAATCGCTATCCCAATCGCCGCTTGCTGTTAATTCACTCATGTTTGTGTCTCCTGTTTTTAGTTTTGAGTCTTGAGTATTCAGTATATTTTAGGTAAAACATTTACCTACAAATATTATACATTAGAATACTAAGAAATCAAGTTCGTTTCGTTATTTTTTCTCATATTTAGTGCATTGTTTTTAACGCAACTACAATATGTTAGAATTCGCATTCTTCTGCGCCTAACGGCGTTCCACTCTCACCGAGATTACCATCAACAAGCTCATCTACTGGAGTGCCTATTCCGTCACTCAAAGATGCTCCCTGAAAATCATAATCTGGAGTCGTTGTTGTTCTTCCCATCTCAAACAACTTTATCTCGTGTCCGACAATCGTTATCCTCCTTGAAACGATGTCCTGAACTGCTGTTAAGTTACTTAACACGCTGTTAGCAGTTACCCATAATGAATATATTCCCAGATAATCTGATTCAAATTCACTAATTCTATAAACTGCGTCTGCCTTTCTCTTATCCGCAGACTTCTCTTGAGAAAACCCAATCCAAGATTCTTTTAAGATCTCAACTTGTCTTTTCTTAAAGGACTGAACGCGAGAAATTGGAGTCAAAATCTCGGAAAGTCTCTCTTTTACTGCTTGTATCTTACCTAACTGACAATCAATATCAGAAGGTGACGGCATAGGAACTGTTTTTACCGTTAATTCTATAAGCTCGTTATAGCATGCAACATGATCAATTGTAGGTAGAATTCTGTACATTGCGTGTACCTTCTCTACCATTCTAAGGAAACCGTCCGTGTATCCTTCCCCCAATAGTTGGGGCAATTCATCAAAGATGAGAGGGGGAGGTAAAACCTCTCCCATCTCACCTGTTCCTGCATTTTCTACTTGCTCTATCTCAAAGTCTAATGGAGTGATATCTGTATCATCATCCAAAAGATTGTCTATATCTTGATCGTCCATATGATATCTCTTATAGTCGATTAGCTAATACTAACATACCATAGGAGTTGAAATTTACAAGTGCCCAATGACAGAAATTACTCAGAATCATAGACAACTTGATACTCATTGCCGCCAAGAGGGCGTGTTTCTTCCGAAATATAATTAAAGTTCAAGGTTCCTTTGTCTGCCCTAAATATGGACACATGTCCAACATTTTCGGCTTCAGCATAAGTATCTGCTGTTGGACTTCCTGCCATTCCATATAGTCTAGCAGAAATTCTAATTGTACCTGAGTCAATAAGTCGCTCAATCTCGAACTCAGGGTCCTCAATACCATTTATCTCTGCTATTTGGCTACTATAAGACGTTTCAAAAAGATCCAATATCTCTGTGTCGCTCATATTTAAAGTATTCATTTTTACATCTGTCATTTCATATCTCCTTAATTGAAATCAAAATCAAAATCATCATCATCAAAGAAGTCGATGTCAGCCTTTTGCGCAACAACCACTTCCTTTTTCTCTTCAACAGCTTCAACCGTTTCAACTGTCTCCGAAGGTAATTCCTTTACTTCAGCCACTTCAATTGGCTCTGAGGCAACTAGCTCGTCCTCAAACAAATCCGCATCGTTAAGAAAATCATTACTTTCCACTGTTGGCCTATCGTCAAGAAAATCATTACTTTCCACTGTTGGCATCGAAGATTCTGCAATCTCGGAAGATTCTGCAACTTTATCCTTATTATCTTTCTGTGCCGCAGCGACCTTATCAGAATTAATCTTAGGATTATTGGCCAAATTAGGTGGAGCATTATTCAACCACTCAGGGATAGCCTTAGAGATGGAATCTTCAACTTCTTGAGCATTATCTACTCCCTTGCCCAATCTCCCTGGAACAAGCCTCATACTATTAATTACACTATCAACAACATCTTTACTTAGCTGTTCTTCCAATTCCAATCTTCCTTCATCACTGGTATACTCAATCTCTTCTTGAAACTGTTTAGTGATTTCGATGTGTTGAAAATTACCTACATTGACTCGAACGGTGACACATTCGGAAATTACTCGCTTACTCATTGTTTACTACCTCTTTTTTATTTGTTAAGTTTTTCTACAGAACAGGGCAAAACGCCAAACTATACCTGTCTGTAGCATTGTTGTGATATAACCATAGATAACATTGACGACAAGATTCTTGAACATTCTCTTTTATGTGTTCAATATTGGCAAAAATATCATTTAGATTTTTTTCTATATAATTTTCAGAAACCTCTGCTGGCAAAATTTCTTCCCCTTCAACTATTCTGTCTAAAATATAAGATTGTCTAGGAAGAATATAATATGTGCTTCTTGCTGGTTTTGGGAAACATACTCTAGGTTCGTTTACTTCACAATAAATGAAGCGAATATAGCCAGCCTTTTTAGGATTAAATTCTCTATCATTGATTTTATTAAATATTTTTCCTTTAAGATTCACAGATTATACCTCTACTTTTCTTTTATTATACAGTTAAAAACTTATGCTTCCAAAAGAATCAAATATTGATCCGTCAAATTGATTTCTATAAGCCGTTTGCTTCTTAATTTCATTCTTCTCTTTTATTACTTTCTTCTTTACACCGTCATAACAAGTTAATAACTTTGCTCTGTGCTCACCCACCTTTACATTAGATGCTCTCCAAGAATCCATACTGCCAGCATTTACTAACGCTGTATAGATCTTTGAAGAGACCTTGCTAGTATCAACCCTTCTTAAAAAATCCTCAAGACCTGAAAATGGCTGATTCTCTACAATTGATTCAGCAGCTTTTAGACCCACACCATCTAACATCGTCAAAGGCTGTCTTATGAAATCATACTCCCTATTAGTCTTTAAATCTTTTTTTCTTTCTATCCTAAACTTCGTTCCACTATAATTAATGTTGGTTTTCCCAACCGTTATATTCATAGCCTGTGATTGAGCAATATAAGTTCTAAGTCTAAGGTTCTTGTCGCTGTTGTCTATTTCAGACGACATTAAAGAAGTCATGAACTCAATTGGATAATAAACCTTTAGATAGCAACATTGATAAGCTAAGAACGCATATGCGCAACTGTGGCTCTTATTAAAGCCGTATCCTCCAAAGAATTCAATCTGCTCAAATATCCTACTAGCGATATTCCTACTTATATCATTCTTCTCACATCCATCTATGAATTGAGCCTTCATCTTTTCAAGAAGCTTCATGTCTTTCTTTCCCACAGCCTTTCTTAAAAAGTCAGACTGCCCCTTTGAGAATCCTGCAAGCTCTTGAGCGATTTTCATAACATTCTCTTGATAGACCATAATAGAATAAGTATCTTTGAGAAGTTCTTTCATTTTTGGATGAAGTGGATTGATCGGTTTTCTTCCATGCTTATAATCCGCATACATAGTGTGCATATTCGCCTTAAGAGGCCCTGGGCGATAAAGTGCGTTAGCAACAATCATGTCTTCAAATGAATCCACTTTTATCGACTTCAACAATGTACTAATCCCCTCAGACTCAAACTGAAATACTCCACGATTATCAAGTGAAGGTATCTTCCCATTTAACAAATCAAATACTCTTGTATCATTAGGCTCCAATTCGTCAATATCAATCACCTTATTGTGCCTGTTCTTGATATACTGTAAAGAGTCATTAACAACAGTTAGTGTCTTTAAGGCTAATAAATCAAACTTTAACAATCCAAGCTCTTCTACTTCAGGACCGTCAAACTGAGAACAGATTTGATCCTTTGAATCCCTAAGAGGTATATACTTGTCAATTCTGTCTTTGCAAATAACCACTCCAGCAGGATGAACTCCTGAAGAGGACAAAGTGCCTTCCAACTTTCTAACAGAACTTAAAAGTCTTGGATATTTAGAAACTGCATTCCTAAAATTAGGATTGTCTTTTAGTTGAGCCTCAATTGAAGTGTCAACAGCTTGACTGACAGGAATTGTCTTAGATATAAAATCTGCAAGTTGTAAATTATTCTTAGTCATCTCAATTTTCTGGTCAGGATTCCTTAACTTAGCATTTTGATGAATATCCCAATCATTTCCAATATCTAGCGCTTTTGCACAACGACGTACAACAGCCTTTGATTGTAAAGAGTTATATGTGCCAATCTTACAACAATGGTCCTGACCATACTTTCTATAAATATAGTCGTAGATCTCTTGACGACGATAATAATCAAAATCAACGTCAACGTCAGGGGGACTAACACGCTCTGGATTCAAGAATCTTTCGAAAAGTAAGTCGTATTTTAATGGATCAATTTTTGTTATGCCCAAAATATACAGAGCAAGACTTCCAACAGCGCTATTATGAACAGACAGCCCTTCAATATTATATGCATGAACGTCCTTAACTGTAAGGTCATGAACCTTACCCTTGTATTCTTTCTTTTTAATAGATTTTATTTTAGCCATTCTTTAATCCTAACTTTAAACTTTCTAATTTTATTATTATTGTAAAATGTAATCTCACTATAATATTTTTTATAAAAACCTTTCAACCAACTCTCTCTTCTAAACTTAATTCCCATATCTATCAGATCTCGCTCTTCAATAACTAAATAGCCACATCCAAATAACTTTCTTGCAGCGTTAAATTTTTCATGAAAATTATTGTACTTCTTAGACCCTTTTATCTCAACAATTTTTTTAGGCCCTGATTTTTTAGTTACAACGAAGTCAGGGTAATATCGTCTTTCTTTTCCCTCTGAATCTTTATATTTAATATTACCCTCATATCTTTGAATATCAAGAACATCTTCAGATTCCCAACAGTATGCTAAATAATAAAGTTCCCAACTGCTATCAAACCTAAATCCCCTTATCGTCCCACTTATATAAGATTTTGAGCATCTTTTTTCAGCATATAAAGGATCTTCTGCCATTAACCTTAACTGAGCTTGTCTTTGCTTTTCTTTTACCTCTAGCCTATTTTGAGCAATTAACTGTGCTTTTGAATTATTCTCTATCCATTCTTCTGAGCTTGTTGCATATATCAATGAGCATTTTTTGCAAATTGGCTTAGTTCCACATACTTTTCGTAAGTGCATAGAATTTATTACCATTATATCATCTTTATTACATTCTTGACATTTAAATTTAACTTTCTTTTTGGTCCTAAGTGTTGGTAACAAGTGCTTGATTTCGTCATAATAAAAAAAATCTTGATTTAACATTCCCCTTATCTCTTCAGGATAATAAGAGGAATCATATCTTCCCCCTTTACTGTAACACTTATAGCAATCTTTGCAAATTGGCTCGCCAACTTTCTGTCTGCGACGACTCAAACAGCCATTTTGCATTATAAACTCCTTTTTGCAATCCAAACAAACAAACAAACTTTCATTCTTTTTCATTTTAATACTCTCAATACTAGATCTATATCTAATACTTCTGCGCTATCTAACGAACCTCCTTCTTCCAATTCCAATTAATATAACCTTCATGCCTCCTATCCCACTCGTATGTCAAAAATGTCATCCTCCTCTGTTAATTCATCTGCTCTAACCCAAACCAGAATTCCGTCTCTATCGACATGTATCTCATGATTGTCTGTACACGTTATTACCCTTCCATCATCTAACTCTATCTCATAAAGTTCCTCTTCAACATCATAAACTAAGGTGTCCAAAACTTCGTGGTATTTGCCATCATAAGACAAAACCATATCTCCAATTTGAACGTCTTGTATCTCTTTTTGCTCACCATCACAATCAACCTTGCTCTCTGGAGTAAAACACCCACGACCAATTCCGACTCTAATGTCAGAATTTTTAGCAAAATTCATTATATCCCAAAGAATTAAAAAATACTTAACATATCCACAATTGGCAATGACCCCCATCTCAAATTTTATTCTTTCACGATATTCTGGCTTATTAATAAATCCTCTAGCAATCATTCCATCTTTGATTAATGTCTTTAAATAATCAAGTTCATCTTTGAAACCCTCTGGAACGTGAAAGTGAGGTAGCAAGTCAGGAACAAACTGTAGTAAATCCTCGTCAACAATCTTCTCTGATATCTCAACAGTATTAAGCAATAGCTCAGGTGCTCCTGAATAATTTGCCAACATCTCCTCATATGACTTTAAATAGAACTCATCACTCCTGAAAGAGAAACGTTTAGGATTCTTTATATTCGCTCTGGTTTGCACACAAAGCAATGTATCGTGGAAACTTGCATCCTTCTTAGAAGCATAATGGCAATCGTTTGAGCATATTGCCTTAACTCCCAACTTTTTACTTAATGCGTATGTAGTCGTTGCGATTTTCTTCTCTGTTGCTGCCCAATCCCCCTTACAACTTTCATATTTATGACTCATTACTTCTAAATAATAGTCATCCCCAAACAACTCACTATATTTCCCCACAACACTTTTACATTTGTCAAAATCTCTATCAACCACAGCATGGGCCAACTCTGATGAAGGACAGCCAGACGAACATATAATACCTTCATGATGCGACGACAATAAATCAAAATCAATTCTTGGCTTTTTATATTTACCCTGAGTTTCTGCAATCGTGCTAAGATGCATTAAATTCTTAAGACCAGTTGCATTTTTAGCCAAAAGAGTCAAATGATAAATATCTTGATTCTTGTCTCTAGATTTCCTGTCATCTGAAGCATATACCTCACAACCTAAAATTGGCTTTATCTCTTCCTTTCTACAAGCCTTTTGAAAATTCAACCATCCACCACAAGATCCGTGATCTGTGATCGCTAAAGACTTGAACCCTTGACTTTTGGCCTCTGCTGCCATTTGAGAAGGTGACGACAATCCATCCAAAATAGAATAGTAGGTGTGGTTGTGCAGGTGAACAAAGTTTTCTCCTGTCATTATGATAACTCCGCAATTAAAATTTTAACATGTTCAAATACTTCCAACTCTGTTCTGTTGGTAGTATCTACGATAACGTGGTTTATTCCTAATTTATCTAGATATACAGGTAGATCTTCTCTGTAAATCTTCATAAGCTTTCTTAAGGAGGACTCGTCTTTGGTCCAAGTACAAATACCATGTTTAGGATTCTTTAAACGCTCACTCTTCATTCTTTCAATGAGTACATTGTCATCACCATCCAAAATGACCACCAAATCGATCTTTTCGTCTGGATGAATTGTATGCTCCATAAACTCAACACTTAAACCCTGTAAAGTACATTGATAAACAAATGTAGATGTCCACCATCTATCAGCAACTATTGTGTCCGAATTCCCCTCTACCAATCGAATATACTCATCTAACCTAGCAGCACTAAATAACAAAAACTGAATTCTTGCGTCAATGTCACTCCAAGGATCTTCCCCTCTACATGCTGGTCTCAACATCTTTGCCAAATTAGTGCCATTAGGGCTACTCAAGGTGGAGCAACCATCCTCATCCTCAAACCTTTCTTTGAGGGACGTTTTGCCCGCCCCATTAGATCCTTCTACAACTACAAACATTCGGCAATTCTCCGTTTTGAAACTATAAGCCCATTATATGAGAGTGATTAATTTAATCAAGAACATATCGGAAAGAAAAACTTTTCTCGTCAATTAAGCGCCAATAATCTCGTCAATTATTCCATATTCTTTGGCCTCTTCAGCACTCATAAAATTATCTCTTTCTGTGTCTTTAGAAATTACAGAAATCTTCTTCCCTGTATGCTTTGCGAGATGACCATCTAGCAACTTTCTTAGGCGAATAATCTCATTTGTATGTAATACAATGTCAGAGGCTTGACCACTTGCACCACCTGAGGGTTGATGAATCATAACTCTGGAATTAGGAAGTGATTTTCTCTTTCCTTTTGCTCCTGCGGATAACAAAAATGCACCCATAGACGCGGCCTGACCAACAACAGTAGTAGAAATATCACATTTTACTAGGTTCATCGTATCATAGATTGCTAAACCAGCGGTCACAATGCCCCCTGGAGAGTTAATAAAAAAGTCGATATCTTCCTTGTCATCCTCCGATTGAAGAAAGAGTAACTGAGCGATAATTACATTCGCTGACTCTTCTGTTACAGGACCACACAACATGATAATCCTTTCCTTTAAAAGGCGAGAATAGATATCGTATGCTCTTTCTCCATTGCCCGATTTTTCGATAACTGTCGGTATTAAATAACTATGTTCGCTCATTGATAATGCTCCTAAAAATTAAAGTACATCTAAACGTACCGTCAAACAAACAGAAAACAAGGGAGAACCAACCATTTTTTGAATTACCGAGTTTCGTCGTTCTTTTCTATTAGACGTTTAATACAACCAATTTCCCACGACATTTGGACACGCTTTGACTCCATAAAAGCCTTATCTACTTTCTTACAAAAAGAAGCGTCACATAAGTTATATCCACTAGCTTCCGTCATGTTGAACTCAGCGACTTTCTCATATTCAAATAAAGGATTCATTGTATTGCCTAAATCATCTACAGGATCAGATCTTAACTCAATACTAGTCAACTCCCAATAACCTTCATGATAAGTTGTGATTAAATCACCAACCTTAAATTCCTCATATGATTCTACTTTCATTATTAATCCAAATATTATTTAAGTTCAGCGCTAATATAACATCTTAATTGAGATTTGCAAACCGTCTAAAACAAAAAACCTCCGCAGAAATTAATCTACAGAGGCTATATTTTATTAAAGTGGTGAAGGATCTAATTACTTGAAACAGCTTCCAGTACAATAAATCTTACCACAAAGACCGCAATGCCCATGACTTGAATCATAGGTCGTCCAACCACTTCCATCAGGTGGATTTTTTTGGGCCTGTTGACCAATATATTTATAATCCCTTGCACCATTGCTATCTATAGTATAAGAATCTCCATTTACATCACAACCTACAAATTCTTTATCTCTTCCGTCTTCCATTTTTCTTTCCTCGTTGTTTTTACATTGTCATTATAACCTAAGAATTGTGACTTGCAACTGCTTTGCAAAATTCTATTAATTCCTCATCAGACATTCGGTTCCTTGCAACATTTGCCATATATGATATAAACCTAACATTACCCTTAACGTAACCTTTATCATTATCAATTCTATCAACACTAGCCCTTTTGTTATTTAATGGAGTTTTCCAACCTATGGAACCATGTGGAAGATCTAACTTCCAGCCCGTTATAGGGCATATACCACTTTGAAAATCCCAAAGCTCCATTAAATAATGGAGATCAATTTCAACGTCATAATGCCTACAATGATTTTTTACACTTTTTATAAAGAAACGAAAAGGGGACTCCTTTGTTGTCCTATTCTTTTTCTTAACATATTTCCAAGCATTAAGCCTTTTCTCTTCAGGTATTCTTCTAATAGAATTTTCATCATTAGAAGCCTTTCCACAACATGATCTCGAACAAAAATTTCTTCTTCCTAACTTTTGACTTCTGGTTACTTCCTTTAAAGCCCTACTAAATGTCTTGCTACAATGATCACAAACTACATCTATTACTTTATTTTTTCGCATATCTTAACTCCACGTTTGAACCTTAATTCTTGGTGGAGGTGAAGATATCCTTCTTTTTTATAAAAGTGGTGGAGGTGCCGAACATCGAAGATCGGGTCCATAGTTTGCTTTGTGGAAAAGCTCTACATGTTTATCTAAATAGTTTTCTTTGGGGATTTAGAAACCCGCAATTTGTCTCTCCAAATGGTCCATCAGTCTTTTCTGATCGTCAACTGGATTACCAGTATTTTTTGCGATTTTATGATTCGCTTATCATTCGCCGTCCCGTTAGGGTCTTTTTCACTCTGTCTGTGCTACACGCGAACTCACCAAAGACAGCTACACAATGTTACTTATGCAGCAAGAGCAAAAGCTCTTGGGAACTCAATAATGTTATTAGCATTTATTTTTTCAACCGATATTTAAAGAGGCCAACGATTATCCTCTACATGCACTTTTCGACTACACACCTATGTCGAAACCAATTCACCCCCATATTAAAATGGGATAATCCCAAAGAACACACTCAGTTATTAACTAAGTTCTACTACTATAACCTATTATAACCATAAGTCAAGCCCTTTTAATTAAAATCAAGGACTTAACTACTCATTTACTGAAATATTTAGTATAATAAAACATAATACTGGAATACCTTATGTCTAATAAAACCGATTACCCTTGCGATAATGATCTTGAAGCTTTTGAACCTGAAGATTGGGGGTGGTCAGAATATGAATGGTCATATTTTGAATCAATTCAAAACGAAACACAAGAAGAAATATATAGATCCGAAGAACAAGGAATATCTTGGACCATAGAAGAAGACTCAAGTGGAAACCTTGGCTGGTGGTGTGAAGCCCCCATTAATGAATTCCACATAATTGGTTTTACACCATCAAAACATAATAAATTTAATTTTGTCAATTTTGAAGATGATAAGTTTCCAATAATTAACCTTATTTAAAGGATTATCACATACCACTACTTGAATTAATCTAATTATAAATTTACTGTAGAGAAAATATGCCAAATTATTGGACAAATGGAAAACCAGAAGTTGTCGGATCTACTCAATATAAAGTGGATGGATACGGATTCCTATACTCATTCGACTGTATCAGATATAAAAATGGAATAAAAATACCGTTCCTGCAAATGACTCAAGTGTTCTCTAAATATGAACTGAAATTGCCCACAGTTGATCTATATAATTACTTTCAAGATCTTGGACCTAAAACTATTACATCACTAGATAGATCAAAGCAACGTGATGAAAAATGGGCAATTGATAATGCTGTTAAAAAAAAGAAAGACTCTGAAGTCAAAAATACACCCAAAAAAGTAAATGAAGAAGATTTGCCAAGTAGAGAGTGGATTAGTCAAACATTGAAAGACAAAATGAATGAATGGGATGAGGAAGACCAAAGGGGAAACTGGTATAATAAGGCTAAGAGATTTGTCAAAATAATAACAGGATAGGGTTTTTTCTTCAACCTGTTGAAATAATAAAAACGTAAACTTATTTGGAGTGAATATAAAATGAACGTAGAAACAAATGACCAAGGACAAACCTTAGTCTACCTTACTGAAGAGGAATGGGCAGATTATGGTCGTCAAGCTGGATATATGCCAGAGATAATTAAAGAAGCAAGTACTGAAGAAACATCAGTTGATAACACATCCTCAACCGAAGATGTTAACGAAAAACTATCTTCACTTGCAAAACAAGTTGCCGACTTAACTAAACAACTGGCTGGACAAGAAGAAACCTCTAAAGTTAAAGAAAGCTCTTCGACTAATGAAGTCTCTGGGATTAATCCTATTAACTCCCCACTTCTTATTAAGGAAGATAGCGCATTTAATGAAGAAAATTATCCTAATCTTGTCGCTGCACAAGATCAAGAAGGATTAATCGGGCCATTCGCCCCAAGAAAATAAGGAAAATAAAATGAAAATTGTTAAAACTGCAAGTGGCAAAAATAAAATTAAGATGTCTAAATCTGAGTGGACAAACTTAGGGAAAAAAGCTGGATGGTTAAATAAAAAAGCACAAGCTACAGAGAACGCTACATATCAACAGCCAGGAGCACAGCCAGGGGCACAGCCAGGAGCACAGCCAGGGGCACAGCCAGGAGCACAGCCAGGAGCACAGCCTCAAATAGTTCTCT
>Ga0209657_1000617_pt1 | contig 23012 bp, 26 predicted proteins | sample SaaInlV_100m_DNA_FD_184650 | JGI IMG/M metagenome (GOLD analysis project Ga0209657, IMG submission 184650) | Marine microbial communities from expanding oxygen minimum zones in the Saanich Inlet - SI037_S3LV_100m_DNA (SPAdes) (version 2) | ecosystem: Environmental > Aquatic > Marine > Intertidal... | reverse complement strand
CTTGCAATTGTGTAATAGCTTGAAAATATTGTGGGGTGATTTTTGAAATATTTTCAAAGTATTTTTGAACATTTTGCTTGTACATTGAATAAACATTGTTTGTTTGTGTATTCTTTGTTTGAGTGCTCATAGTAAGAGGTTCTTACTCCAGTATATATACATTGGTAATGATTGGTAGCTATTGGTAAGAACAGGTTTCTAATTCCTGAAATAGGCATAACATTCTCTTATTCCCACTTTTGGAACTATATCAAATTTTATATGTCATTTCCACCAATGGGATATTATTATGAGAACATCTTATCATGTGGCAATAATTGGAACATTTGCAATAATGATGTTAACATCAATGGGGGCTGCAAATGCCGAGTTATCGTATGATGCTCAATTAGAATTTGCAAATTCAATTGAAGAAATTAATGGTCATATTTTAGCAGCAAAAAAAAATATTGAACTTGGAAATTCAGAACAAGCAATAGTGCATTTATCACATCCAATTGATTTGTTATATGATGATATTAGTAAGCAATTAAAAACTAATTCAAATATAGATGAAAAATTAGAATTTAGTTTGAATATTTTAAAAAGTACTAAAACAGATGTAGGTATTGATTTTTTTGATATGCAAGCAAATGAAATTTTTAGAGTATTAGATGAAACAAAACAAGCATTAATTCCAGCAGACACTCTAAATGACTCCGTTTTCAAATTAAATACAATTGTCAATATTTTAGAAATGTCTAAAACAAATTATAATTTGGGAATGCAATCAAATGATGAATTAACTAAACTTGTATTACTTGATGATAGTTGTGCATTTATTTGGAGAGCACAAGATATACTTTACAGTATTAATGATATGGAATTAGATCAAAAATATGAATTAGAAATGAAATTAGAACAAACTTTGTTGAATATTTCAACAAATCAACCTTTACTAAATACCAATACACAGTTTGATAAAATAATTGATGAAGTGGGAATGATTGACAAGAGTGAATTGACATTTCAAGAAATAGATGTTATTGAAGAAGCTGGATTATTAGATAAACAAAGTAACTCTCATGATTTTGTTATTTTAGAGCAGTCATCAATTCCATCTTGGATAAAGATTAATGCACATTGGTGGGCAGATGGAGTAGTTTCAGATGTTGAATTTCTCTCTGGAATTGAATATTTGATTTCAGAAAATATTTTAGAAGTTCCAACAATATCTGCATCTTATGATGGTGAGATTAACACCAAAATTCCATCTTGGATTAAAAATAATGCTTCCTGGTGGGCAGATGGAGTAGTTTCAGATGTTGAATTTCTCTCAGGTATAGAATACATGCTTGAGCGAGGAATTTTAACAGTTTAGCCAGAATCTCCTTTTTAGAGAATTATTTTTTCAAAAACTGCCTAGTTTTGCATAGTTATCACAATCCAAAATTCTAGGATTTGAAATGTTTACCTCTAAAACATTCCTTACAAATTCTACTGTCTATTCTACTTCTCAAGAATTTTGCTTGCTCCTCATTTAATCTCCCATGTTGAAGTAAATTTAATAATTCATCTGAATGAATTATAGGAAATTCTACTTTACAACTACACTTTGAGCATTCACAACTAATTCTTAATCCCAAAAAAATCCCCAATAATCATAATCCGCCACCTACAATCTCTCCTAACTCTAATTCATAACCACTGGGATCAATAATGTATACTGATTTTGATTTTTCCCAATTAACTACGCCCCCATAAAGTATCTCTACTCCTAATTCATTACACTTTGAAATGATTTCATCAAAATTCTCTACATTAAATCCAAAGTGAACAATTCCACCTTCTGGTGTCATGTCTGGCACTTCATATAGACACAGCTTGATTGAATCATTTCCGATAATTTTTGATGGAACATCAATTTTATTTTCATTTTCTTCTTGTTTTATTACAAAGCCAAAAAGATTTTTGTAAAATTTCACACTTGCATCCAAATCTTTGACTTTCATATTGACATGATCTATTATTCTAGCTTTGAGAACCACTACTGTCAATTCTCACAAAATTTACTTAAGATTATGCCCTACAGAAATATCTAAATCCCAACCTTTCAACACAATATCCATGGAGTTACCGCGAGGCATGAAAGATTTTGAAGAATCTGAGAATGCAAATATTGAGCATATCCGATATCACTTTAAACAACTCTCAAATCTATATGGATTCTCATTTATGGATTCATCTCCAATTGAATTATTATTAACTTTAGAAACTAAATCAGGCCCTGCAATTAGAGATGAAATTTACTATTTCAAAGATAAAGGCGATAGAGAAGTAGCATTACGATTTGATTTCACAATGGGACTAACGAGGTACGCTACTGCACAAAAATCAATGAAACTACCTGCAAAACTTTCAGCATTTGGTGGAGTGTTTAGATATGATGAGCCTCAAAAAGGACGTTACAGATACTTTCACCAGTGGGATATTGAGATTTATGGTAAAGCAAATTTGGAATCAGAAGCAGAAATTATTGAATTAACTTCTAGATTATTTGATTCATTATTGCTGAAAAATATCACAATTGACATTAACCACAGAAATCTTGTAGAATCATACATTAACAAAATCTTTGATTCAACAGATTCACAATTAGTAGCAGATATTTTACGAGCAGTAGATAAAATTCAGAAAAAATCTAAAGAAAAAATTATTGATGAATTCAAAGATAGATATGATGAAAACAAGTTAGAAAAAATCTTAGAATTCTCACAAATTAAAGGTAGCATTAAAGAAATTGAAAATTCATTTGATACAACACATCTTGAATCTTGGGATGAACTAAAGGAATTATTTGATTCACTACAAAATAGAGGAGTATCCAATGTTAGAATTAATTTCGGTATTGTTCGTGGATTAGATTACTATTCAGGAACAGTCTTTGAAGTATTTGATAAAAATTCAACTTTAGGTGCATTAGCAGGTGGAGGTAGATACGATACTCTTACCAAAGCATTCAAGCGAGATGACTTGGGTGCAACTGGTGTTGCTGGAGGTGTTGAGAGAATCATTCTAACAATGCAAGAACAAAAAATAATTCCACATGTTTCACAAAATAGAATTTCAGTACTTTACATTAATGATGAGATGAAAAAAGTTGCACATTCAATTACATCATTACTTCGACTCAACAAAATTCCTGCAGACATTGATTTGGCAGGACGTAATCTAAAAAAGCAAATGGATATTGCAAGTGATTCTAGACTTACAATTATTGTGGGGCCACAAGAACTCGAACAAGGAAATGTTGTCCTCAAAGATATGATTACTGGAACTGAGGGCGTAATCTCTTTAGAAAAATTAACTGAAGATCCAAAAACTATTCTTAATTTAGAAAAGCACTAGTCAAATTCATAATTTCTGGACCAGTAGTTAATGAACCAACTACGATACAGTGATTATTAGCCAAAACCCCTGATGCAACGTATGGTACTCCATTGTTAATTGAACTAGGTTCTATATTCACGCCTAGTAAATCCGAAAATATTTCCATATCTTTCTCATCTGTATCTGGATGAATTGCAGCACCCGAATTGTTTGCAACCATTACAGAACCAATTTGATTAAATCCTGCAATTCTTTTCTGGATTGTTTCAACTCCCAACACATCTGAAATTGTTTTACATTCTTCTTTTGATAACCATGGAGATACAACTGCTCCTTTGTCATTTGCACAAATCACATTACCTAATGCATTAAATTTTGTATCAAGTACTCCAACTTCTAAATCCGTTTCAGCTTTTAGAAAATCATATTCGTTTTGATATGCAGTAGTTGGTAATAGAATTCCTTTGTTGTTCATTACAGATAATGAACCTATTAGTCTGGTATTAGCTACTGCAGTAAAATGAATATCAATATCTAGATATTTTTCAAGTTTGTCTGCTTTAGTTTGTGCAAATCCTAATGGAACTAGCCCAATACTGTCATTGACACTAATGTAGACTCCGAGATTAGGTCCCCTATACACATCATACTTTACAATATCCATATCCACAGAATTGATCGTAGAACATTATGAACGTAAGGGATCATTTCATGACTGTATATCTCATTTTGATCTGCCCTAGCTTTAAATAATATCTAAAAAAAAATCAAGCATGCCAATAGCAGATAATTTCCCTGAAGGTCTAAAACCACTTGGAAAGATTAGCCTAGATGATGGAAATTTCCATATCATGTGGGGTCCAGGAAAAGAGAAAAATGTTGATGGCTCGCAAGCTGAAGTGTTTGCAGATTCAGATGTAGTTGCAGCATATGCCGCAAGAAACGAAGAACAAGTTCCTTTAGGAATTAGTGGAACAATGGTTGCAGTCGATTGGGATTCATGTGTTGCAGATGGTGCATGCATTGAGGCATGTCCAGTACAAGTATTCCAATGGTACAGAACTGAAAAAGATATTCCAGCAAAAGATGTAGTTGGTCAAACTTTTGAGGGAACTGGCAGTGATGTAAAAGATGAGCGTAAAGATCTAACTGACAAGGCAGATCCAATTAGAGAACATGATTGTATTTGGTGTATGGCATGCGTTTCTGTTTGTCCACCGCAGGCAATTAAAGTCGATCAGTCAAATGTTGAAAAACATGAAATGGCTGCAAAATCAATGTAAATTTTTATCACAATTTCAAAATTATTATAAAAACTAAATTTAGTTACAACTAATTTTATCTAGCTTTAAATAATATTCTAAATTAATTCTAGTATGGTAGATCTAGTTATACCAGAAGACTTTTGTCATAATGATGTAGAGCCAACAGGTAAAACAAGTCATTCAGATGGAGAAAATAAACACTTTATCTGGGGTGATGGACGTACTGATGGCGCAGCATTCTCAAACGATGAAGTAAAAGCAGCTTATGAAGCACATGGGGAAGAACAAGTTCCTTTGGGTATTCATGGAACAACTGTTGCAGTCGATTGGGATGCATGTACTGCACAAGGTTCATGCTTTGGTGTGTGCCCTGTTCAAACATTCCAATGGTACAGAACTGAAAAAGACATCGCAGCAATAGATTGCAAGGGTGAAACTTTTGAAGGTACTGGACTTACAGAAGCAGATGAAAGATTAGATTATTCTGACAAATCACAACCAATCAGAGAACACGATTGTACAATTTGTATGGCATGTCAAGAAGCATGTCCTGAAGGAGCAATTCTAATTGAAGCATCTAATTTGGAATGGCATGAGAAAGCAGATGGATCATATGTAAAAATGCCATCTAGCGGTGGCGGACCTCACTCAGGTCATTAAAGAAATTTTTTCTTTTTTCTTATTTTTTATTTACCACATTTTATCTTCCTCAACAAATTTTAATCACTGTTTTACAACAATTTTTGCAGAGGTCGCCTAGCCCGGTAGGGCGCGGGCCTTGAAAGCCTGTGTTCGCAAGGACACGGGGGTTCAAATCCCCCTCTCTGCGCTTTTCTATTTTAAATTACTTAGTTCTGCAAGCATTGCAGATAATTGGATTTCAGAATTAGATCCAACAAGAATTCTATAATCATATTTTGCAATAACCTCTAAAATTTCTGATAGTTTGGAATGTTTTGATTTGAATACTGCGGCATTTAGATATTTTAAAAAGTCTGATTCAGACATTCCATAAACTTTGATTAATTCAATCATTTTCTCTCTGGCTTCAGGAACCTTTCCTGATAATGCAATTTTTAAAACATCATCTACATCACTAGTTTTAGTTAGACCTGCTGATGATTTTACATTATCTTCTGTAATTCCACCAAGACTTGCAGTTGCTTGCATTAGGTTAATTGCATGTCTCAAATCTCCCTCTGAATGATCATAAATTGCCTTTAGTCCCTTTTTGTCAGCCTTTATTTTTTCTTTTTTTGCAATTTCTTCTAGTCTACCAATAATGTCTTCCTCAGAAATTGTTGTAAACTTGAATGTTGCACATCTACTTTGAATAGGGTCAATTATTTTTGAAATATTATTTGCAATGAAAATAAATCTACAAATTTTTGCAGTATCCTCAATTATTCTTCTTAGGGCAGTTTGAGCATCTGAAGTCATTTCATCTGCTTCATCTAAAATAATTATTTTAAATGGAATATCTGCCATTCCTGCAAATCTTGAAAACTTTTTCACTTTTTCTCGCACCATTCCAATTCCTCGTTCATCTGATGCGTTTAGTTCAAGTGTGTTATCTTTGGCAAATTCACCTAAAATTTGTCTACTTATGCACAATGCCGTAGTTGTTTTCCCAACTCCTGCAGAACCTGAAAACATCAAGTGAGGCATATCTGTTGGATCTTTGATTAATGCCTCAAGACTGCCAATAATTTCAGTTTGATTGACAACTTCTGAAAGTTTTGCTGGTCGGTATTTTTCTACCCACATACCTGTTGCAGTCATCTGAGTAATGTGGGGCAATTCCCACTAATAAATCCGAATTGGTTATTGTACAATACAGTAAATTAAAATTAAAATCATGATAAATTATCATGCGATCAGCCTGAGGTTAATTAGGATCAATTGATCTCACCAAATTGTTAATAGAATTGATCGATCCGATACTTAGGATCTGGATCAACATTAAGTGATCTCACATGGAAATAGACAAAATAGAAAAAGTACACTCGATAGGACATACCCTAGAGGATACTAAAGTTACCGTTACAAAAGATTTCAAATTTAATGTTGCAGGAATAAAATCAGAAGGAAAGCAAGGGGAAGTAAATAACATGCCACAGTGGGTAGGAAAAATACTATCTGATAATAATTTAGGAACACTAGATTCACCTGATATGATTACTGCACTAAAACAAGCATTGTCTAAAGAAAAAATGGTTGGAGAATATCAACTCTCAACACTTGAACCTCATTTTTACATCAAGCTAAAAGCATCAATGAAAGAATTGAGTAGTAATGATTTTGATAAAGTTGAAAGTATCATGCTTGAATTATTTAGAATGAGAAGAGGAAAATTAGTAAAGATTGCAGATTCAATTAAACTCAATTCTGAATTATACAATAAACTGACAGTTGAAGAAAATGTATTTTATCAATCTATTTATGATAACAGCAAAGAGTTTGAAAGACAAATAACTGGGGATTTAAATGAGCAAAACTCAGACTAGCTCATTCACTGATTCTGCATTATCAGATAAAGTAAAAGATTTTCTTACTAGATACAAAGACAAGCATGGGGTCTACAAGTATGTCGAAGCAATCGATGAGATGATGCCAAAAAATGCAAAATACATTATTGTTGATTACAATGATCTAGTTTTAGAACCTGATATTGAAATAATATTTTCTGAAAATCCTGATAGACTCTTTGATGCATTCTCAAGGGCAATCAAAGAAGCACTTCAAACAAGATTTCCTGATTATGCAGAAAAAATCCAAGATGAAGTTCGTGCAAGATTAATTAATTTTCCACTAGAACGAAGTTTAAGACAAATTAATGCTGAAACCATTGGAAACATTACCAGTGTTTCTGGAATGGTAGTTCGAGCATCAGAAGTTAAGCCTCTTGCAAAAGAACTAGTTTTTGTTTGTCCTGATGAGCATACAACTAAAGTAATTCAACTAAAAGGAATGGATGTAAAAATCCCTGTTGTTTGTGATAATCCAACTTGTAAACATCGGGACTTTGAGCTAAAACCTGAAGCAAGTAAATTCATTGATTTTCAGATTCTCAGATTGCAAGAACTTCCTGAAGATTTACCTCCGGGACAACTTCCTCATTATATTGATGTCACAATTAGGCAGGATCTAGTCGATAATTCAAGGCCTGGGGACCGAATTATTCTAACAGGTGTAGTTAGAGTAGAGCAAGAATCAGTTGCAGGAGTTCAAAGAGGTCATAGTGGATTATATCGATTAAGAATTGAGGGAAATAACATTGAATTCTTGGGTGGACGCGGTACAAAGACTGATAGAAAAATAGCAAGAGAAGAAGTATCTCCTGAAGATGAAAAAAGAATCAAAGCATTAGGTCAATCACCTGATGTATATCAAAGATTAATTGATTCATTTGCTCCACATATTCAAGGTCAATCCTTAATCAAAGAAGCAATCTTGTTACTCATTGTAGGTTCTAATCAAAGATTATTGGGTGATGGAAGTAAAATTAGAGGAGACATTAACGTATTTCTTGTAGGAGATCCTGGTACTGCAAAATCTGAAATGCTAAAGTTTTGTGCAAGAATTGCACCAAGAGGATTGTATACTTCAGGAAGAGGTTCAACAGCTGCAGGACTTACTGCTGCAGTAGTTAGAGACAAGACAGGAATTATGATGTTGGAAGCTGGTGCAGTAGTTCTAGGTGATCAAGGGTTAGTAAGTATAGACGAATTTGATAAAATGAAGCCTGAGGATAGAAGTGCATTGCACGAAGTTATGGAACAACAATCTGCAAGTATTGCAAAGGGAGGAATTGTTGCAACTCTTAATGCTAGAACTTCAATTTTAGCTGCTGCAAACCCAATGTATGGAAAATATGATCCTTTCAAAAATATTACAGAAAATGTAAACTTACCAATTCCATTACTTACAAGATTTGATTTGATATTTGTTGTACGAGATATTCCAACTAAAGAAAAAGATGAAAAGATTGCAAGACACATTATTGAATTACATACTCCACAAGGAACAGATAAAAAATCTGTAGTTGATGTTGATTTGCTAACAAAATATTTGTCATATGCAAAACGAGGAAGTCCAGATTTAACAAAAGAAGCTGAAGAAAAAATACTTGATTATTATCTTCAAATGAGAAATGTTGAATCAGAAGAAATGATTACCGTTACACCAAGACAGCTAGAGGGAATTATCAGACTTTCTACTGCTAGAGCACGATTACTCATGAAAGACAAGGTAGAAGAGGAAGATGCTGAGCGTGCAATTTTCCTTATTCAAAGTATGCTTCAGGATGCAGGAGTTGATGTCAATACAGGTAAGGTAGACTTGGGTGTACTACAAGGAAAACCAAGAAGTGAGGTATCTAAGATGCAATTATTCATGGATGTTCTCAAAGGTCTTGAAGGCGATAACAAAGTTCCAGTAGATGAAAAAGTATTTGTCAAAGAATTAGAAAAGAGTGAAAAATTCACTGAAGATGAGGCAAGAAACTATATCCGAAGAATGCTTAGAGAAGCATCTATTTATGAATCAAAACCCGGTCATTATAACCGCGTATGAAAATAGATAAACTAGATCTTCCAGACTCTGCAATTGAATTTTTAAAATCTCAAGGTTTTGAAAAATTATATCCTCCACAAATAGATAGTGTAAAGTCTGGATTATTGGATGGAAAAAGTATTCTAGTTTCTGCACCTACTGCAAGTGGTAAGACTTTGATTGCAATGCTTGCAATGTTTAGTTTTTTATCTAAAAATAATGGAAAGGTAGTTTATCTCAGTCCATTACGTGCATTGGCTGCTGAAAAATTTACAGAATTTAAAAAATTAGAAAAGATTGCATTAGGTAAAAAAATCAAAGTTGGAATTTCAACTGGCGACTTTGATGGAATTGAAAAAAATTTAGAGAAAAGTGATATTTTAATTTTAACAAATGAGAAAATGGATTCTGTTATTCGACATGGTGTTGAATGGATTGATGAGATTGGACTAGTAATTTCTGATGAAGTACATTTGATTGGAGATGAAAATAGAGGACCAACACTTGAAATGATTCTCACACAACTAAAATTATTAGATTCAAAACCACAGATTGTAGGTCTTAGTGCAACAATTACTAATTCTGATGAAATTGCCACTTGGCTTGATTGCAAATTAGTAAAAAATGATTGGAGACCCGTTCCCCTCTCAGAAGGTGTTTGTGATGGTGGTGAGGTTACAATGAATGATGGAAATACCTTTGAAGTTGAACGTAGTTTACGTGGAACCCCCATTGATTTAGGCGTGCAATCAGTAAAACAGGGTGGTCAATCACTAGTTTTTGCAGAAACTAGAACTCGCTCAAAATCACTTGCAACAAAAGCAGCAGATGTAATTTTTCAGATGCTTAAAAAAAATGAATTAAAAGAATTAGAAAAAACATCAAAAAAAATTCTATCTCAAAATGAGAATACTGAAATTGTTAAAACATTGGCAATTCTTGTAAAAAAAGGAGTTGCATTTCATCATGCAGGACTCAATCAAAACTGTAGAGAAATAATTGAAAAAGAATTTCGTAATGGCACAATCAAACTATTGTCATCTACTCCAACATTAGCTGCTGGTGTTAATCTTCCCGCAAGAAGAGTAGTTATTTCAAATATTAATCGATATAATGCTAAAATTGGAAGAAACATGCCAATTAGTATTCTAGAATACAAGCAACTTTGTGGACGAGCAGGACGACCGCAGTATGATGATTATGGGGAATCAATAATTGTTGGATCTGGAAATGTTGAAGAATTAACTGAACATTACATTAACGGTGAACCAGAACCAATTATTTCAAAAATCACTGATGATAAATCATTGAGAACACATATTCTCAGTGTCATAGTTACACATCCTGGAATTAAAAAAGATGAAATTTTGGAATTCTTTTTACAAACATTGGGGGGATTACAATCAAGAAAACCCACAATAAAATTTGCAATTGACATATCATTACGTTTTCTTTCAAGTGAATTTTTGATTATTAAAAAAGGTGAAAGATATGCTGCAACTGAATTTGGAAAAAAGACATCAATGCTTTACATTGATCCATTAACTGCAACTCACTTTAGAGATGCAGTTGAAAATGTATCTCAAGATAGAAAACATACTTTTGGATTTTTACATTTAATTTGTAGTTGTGAAGAGTTTTTCCCAAAATTCTCCCTTCGAAACAAAGATTACGAATCAGCCAGTCTACTAATTGAGAATAATTCCTCAGAATTACTTGAACCAATTTCAGAATATGATTGTTCAAGAAGTCTTTTGGCTTTACAGGCATGGATGACAGAATCATCAGAATTATCTCTATCTGATAGTTTTTCAATAGAGTCTGGAGACATGCATAGGATGGCAGAAATGGCTAATTGGCTTTCATATTGTCTTAGGGAGATATCAAAGCATGTAGATCGAGCAGATTTACTTGAAGAACTAGATGATTTTAGGAAAAGAATAGTTTATGGAATTAGGGAAGAATTACTTGATTTAGTTCGAGTTAAAGGAATTGGGCGAGTAAGGGCTAGGATTTTGTACAAGCACAAAATCAAGAATTTAGATGATTTGGCAAAAATCCCTGTAAACAAACTAGCCGAAATAGATAAAATTGGTTCAACCATTGCAGATAACATAAAGTCAGAATTACGGAAGGTTAGATATTGACAGAATTAATTATCCCAGCAATAATTTCTTGTTTTGTTGCATTTTTTCTAGTATTTGTTATGACTCCACCACTAATCAAATTTCTAGAAAAAAGAAACATGGCAGTAAAAGACATGAACAAAAAAGAAGATGTAATGGTGGTAAGACCTGGTGGACCTGCTTTAATTGTAGGAATCATTGCATCAGAGATAGTTCTTTATGCATTTTTACAGATGAATGAAATTCTTGCAATAATAATTACAACTAGTGCTGCATTTGTAATTGGATATGTTGATGATAGAAAAGTCATGGGTGGTTGGTTCAAACCAGTTGCATTGGCAATAGCTGCCATACCAATAATTGCACTTGGTGCATATGATTCAGATTTAGCATTTCCGTTGTTTGGTATAGTACAAATTCCAGTACTATACTTTGCATTGATAATTTTTATGATTCCAATTACTGGAAACACCATTAATTCAATTGATGTTCTAAATGGAGTTGCCAGTGGATTTATGGTGATTGCCAGTTTCTCATTATCAATTTGTTTGTTTATTGTACAAAATTATGAGATTGCAATAGTTAGTTTACCATTAGGATTTGTTTCATTGGCGTTTTACAAGTATCATAAACTTCCAAGTAAAATTTTTCCTGGTGATTCAGGTGCTCTAACTTTGGGTGCAATGTATGGTGCTATTGCAATTGTTGGAGGTGTGGAAATCATAGCAGCAGTTGCACTATTACCTGCTGTGATTAACTCATTTTTGTTCCTAGCAAGTGTGAAAAAAATAGTGGAGCACAGACAAATCAAAGGAAAGCCAGTAGATCATACTGATGATTTTAAACTAAGGGCAACTAGCGATAAATCCGCACCCATAACTTTGGTACGATTAATTCTTGCAGGAGGCCCATTATCTGAAAAACAAGTAGGGTATGAAATTTTCAAGCTTGCAATATTTTCAGGAATTTTGGCTATAATTACTGCATTTTTGATGGGGGTTTCTCTTTGAAGTCAGGTCTTTACGGATTTTTGTTTGGAATGTGGATTTTAATTCTACTTGGTGGAGGAATTATGGTGACTATTTTGGGTCCATTTACACTTCAGCAGTTTGGAGAATTTCATTGGATTATTGCATCAGGAATCAAAGTATTGATTGCTCTAGTTTTAGTTGTGATGTGGATTTTAATTTTATTAAAATTGAAAAACTGGATTTTTAGAAAAGAAATAAAGTTCTAACTCTCTTTCCACTTTCTTTGCTTTTTATCGTATTCTTCTCTACTGAATCTAATGGTTGCAGGTGAACCAATAACTACAACATTTTCTGGAACATTTTTTGTTACAACTGCACCCATTGCAACTACACTATTTTTTCCAATAGTAACTCCTGCTTTGATTACTGCACGTGCACCAATTATTGCATTGTCTTCTATTGTAACTCCAATCATTTTATTACACATTGGATATGGATCATTTGTTAGTACTGCAGCAGGACCAATGAATGCATTTTTTCCAATTCTTGAGAGGGGTGGAATGTATGCTTGACCTTCAATTTTTGTATTTTCTCCAATCTTTACATTGTAATCAATATGCACAAGTGATCCAATTTTGACATTGTCTCCAATTTCTACATCATCACCAACATAAGAGAAATGCCAAATCTGAACATTTTCACCGATTTTTGCCTTTTCGGAAATAAAATTTGTAACCATTATCTTATAGATGCCATGGGTTTGCCTTTGTAATAATTTTTTCAGGCAATGTGTCTTTGTATTTTTTAAGAAATTCAATTTCTTGTTTTTTATCTCTTAATTCATCTGGAAGCATTATTGGAATTTCTTCAATTATTGGATAAAATCTAGAACATTTTAAGCAAAATAATGCTCCTTCTGAGACTATGTTGTTTTTTTCATTAATTTCAAATAATTCTAAAGGATGACTTTTGTCAATTGGACATGCCAAAATATCCATCATTGTTTTATTCATTTTAGATCCAGGTAGATTGGGATTCCTTTTTGACTAGATAAAAGTGCAGCTTCGGCAATTTTTGTAACATTTACTGCTTGTTGTGATTTTACAATTAACTCATTTTTACCTTCAATTGCACCAAGAAAACTTTGGATTTCAAGTAATAGTGGTTCTTGTTTCTCATTTTGAATAGTTTCTGAATTCTCGCTTTTCTCAACAATGATTTCTTGAGTGATAAAATCAGATGAAATAATTGCATCTGTACATACTGCATTAAATTTTCTAACTCTTTTTGGTGTAATCCAATTTGATGAAATTATTGCAACTTTATCATTTTTGTATCCCAGCATGATACTTGCAAAATCTTCATGTTCGTGTTTTATTCTACCTGCTCTTGCAAATACCACCTGAGGCATGTCATCAAACAACCAATTTGCAGTATCAATATCATGAACTGAAGTATCATAAATTATTCCAACATCTTTAATGTGCAAAGGCATTCTATTTTCACGATGAAATTCAAGCATTACTAATTCACCAAACTTTTTTTCTTTAACAATTTTTTTCACAATATCTACTGCTGGATTAAATCTTTCAATATATCCACATGTGAGAATCACTTTATTTTTTTCTGCGAGTTTTGCTAATCTATCACCATCTTCAGATTTGTATGTCATTGGTTTTTCTACAAAGACATGTTTTTTTGCCTCTAACAATTTTTTTGCAATTTCTGTATGTGTAGATGTAGGAGTGACAACAAATGCTCCATCGAATTCTTCTGATATTAATAATTTATCTAGGGATTCATAATGATTTACAGAATATTTTTCACCATATTCTTTACTTTTTTTAGAATCAGCATCACAAACTGCAACTAGTACTCCTAATTCTGATAATACTCTAGTATGATTTTTCCCCCATCCACCTGTACCAATTTGAACTATTTTCATCTAGTACACCGATGTTAACCAATGAGTATAGTCTTCATTTTTGTTCATTACAATATCTGAATATTCTTGCATCATTTTCTTTGTAATATCTCCTGGTTTTCCATTGCCTATTTTTTTTGAATCCATTGATATGATTGGTGTTATTTCTGCTGCGGTGCCTGTTAGGAATATTTCATCTGACATTGTTAGTTCACTTCGTGAAATATCACGTTCAATAAAATCAATATCCAAATCTAATGCAATTTTGATTATAGCATCACGAGTAATTCCTTCAAGAGCAGATGATGCAATAGATGGTGTTAGTAATTGCCCATCTCTTACAATGAAGATATTTTCTCCTGGTGCTTCACTCACATTTCCAACATGATCAAGTAAAATTGCCTCATCAAATCCATTTCTTTTTGCTTCTTGTGTTGCAATTATGGAATTTAGATAATTTCCACCCATTTTTGCTTGTGTAGGAGTTGACATGTCAGAAAATTTTCTCCATGATACAACTCCTGCAGAAATTCCATTTTTGTTAAATAAATCCCCAAATGGAAAAGTGAATATTGCAACATTTGTTGGAGCTTTTTCAGTCACATGTAGATTTATTCCATAATTTCCAATAAAATAAAATGGTCTAATGTAACATGATTTTTTTATTTTATTTTTTTTACAAATTCCAATTATTGCATCTGAAATAATTTTGTCTGAATAATTTAATGAAATATTGTAAAATTGCCCTGATTTTCTGAATCTCTTTACATGTTCATCTAACCTAAACACATGTAGATTTTTTCCATTCCAATATGCCCTAATTCCCTCAAAAATTGATGTTCCATAATGAATTGCATGAGTTGTAATTGGAACTTGTGCTTTTTCTGTCAAGACATATTTTTTGTCAAACCAAACATATTTCGAGAGAGGTAGTGTCATAGGAAAATTTTATTGAATGTGTATTAATCTCTATTTATTTAGAATAGCCTTCTTTAGGAAATTTCATTCCTACAACTCTTGTTGTTTGATCTTCTGCATTTGCAAATTTCTCAACTGTTTCCCATTCGTCTTCAATTACTTTTGCAACACTTTCTGGAACATCCTCTTTCCATGAATCTTTTCCACCTAATGCTGCATCATACAATTTTTCTTTGACTGATGTTGCTGAAAGTGATTTTCTCTCACCAATTTTTGGTTTTAATCTGTAAATTTTTAACATATATCCTTCAGCTTTGTCTCCAGTATATGAAAAAAAATCTCCATCAACTCCATCAAGAATTTGCTTTCTTAACTTCCATGATTTTCGTCTGATTAATGGTGGTAGATATTTTTTAAATGGAGCATAAAATGCGTAATCATCAGTAATTTTGATTGAATCTCCAAATACTGATTCTATCATTTTCTTTCTTGACTCAAAATTAAATGGAAAACTTTTACTGTTAATTTCTCTTTCATCATATTTGAAAACTACTGGCATGACTTTGACAATATCTGCTTTCTTTTTTAATTCTGTAATTATCTCTACATGAGCTTTTGTCACTGGATTTAGATGTGCTAGATATAGTGCAGTTATCAATTAGATTAACTCAATAATTCTCATATTTCAATGATTGATTTTAATTTTTTTTATCCGTATGATTCGTATTTGACTTCATAACTTCCATCTTCTCGTTTGTCATGTTCTGTAGCAAAACCTTTTGGATTGATGAAGTCCATTACTCCATCAATTGTTCCTTGCCAACCACAAACATAGAGGATTGTATTTTCTTTTGTAATCTTATCTCCAATTAATTCTTCTAAAGGTGACATACCACCATCCCTTGGTCTTAGAAATGTTTCAACTCTTCCAACTTGACCTGCCCATGATCTGTTAAACCACTCTTGGGGTCTACTTATTGCTGCTCTGTATTTGAAATTCCATTCATCTTTACCTCTGGCAATACTTTCATTTTCAAGATTCGTTAACAAATCTTTGTAACTTAATTCATCAATGTAACTAGCACCGTGTAAAACTATAATTTCTCGTTTATCATTTGTATCATGAAAATGCTGTGCAAAACTTACGAATGGTGCAAGACCAGTTCCTCCACCTATACAGATTATTCTTCTGTTATCTTTTTCACCGTTTGGTAATTCTTCACTAATTAGTAATGCTCTACCTGTTGGTTTTAACCAAAGAATTTCATCTCCTTCTTTTGCATTAAATATTTGTGTAGTTAATCTACCTGGAAGTGGTTTTCTTACCCATCTAATAACTAACTCAATGTAATCTCTATTTTCTGGATGTGATGCAATTGAATATGCACGTCTGACAATTTTTCCATTTTCTGCAGGATTTGGTAATCCTAATGTGATGAATTGACCTGCTTTATAATCTGGAACTGGACCCTCATTTGGAACAAATCTAATAATGACAAGATCTTCTTTTAATAATTGGACATATGTGATGGTTCCTTTGTTATCTACTACCATGACGACGATTGAATCAAGATTATCAAGCTTAAATGTATTGTGTTAATTTCATACAGCTAACTTCATTTAAATCGCTAAACGTTAATAACCAATTTGAAAAATTCAAATCAATCAGAATTCTGATATGGGCCGGTCGTCTAGTCTGGTAGGATAGGTGCATGGCATGCATCGGATCAAGGGTTCAAATCCCTTCCGGTCCACCTCATTTTCTTAATTCAATTAATAATTTCTCAATTTCGGTATCATCATCTATGTTAATTTTATTTATTTTATCTTCTGAAATTGTAATATTTAGATCAATGATAGCTTGAAGAGCACTTTTTTTTACTTCCAAATTTGAATCAAATACTGATTGCTCAATTACTTCTTTTGCTTCTTGAGCTTTGAGATGACTTAATGCCCCAATTGCACATGATCTTACCATGGAGCGTTCATCTTTTACAAGTTTAATTATTTCTGAAATGGATGATGTTTCATTTCTATTTGCTAATACTAGTGCTACAAAACCTCTGATATTTTTATTTGTAGACTTCAAACTTTTAATTAATAAATTTGAAATTTCATTTTTATTTAATACAAGAGCACTGAAAGCTTCTCCTCTCACTTGAATATTCTCATCATCTAATTTTAAAATTATTTTTTCTAAAAATTCTGGATTATCGATATTTTCTAAACCTTCTAAAATTTTGATTTTTTCTTCATTACTACCAGATTCCAAAATTTTTGAAATATTTTCCAAGTTCGAAATAAAATCATCTTTTATGGTTAATAATAGTTCAATTTTTTCATTAATTTTTGATTAAGTTCAAGAAAACCCATTTAACTTTAAATTATCGTTAAATACCAAATAATTATCATGTCAAATGAAACCCGAGACACCGTATTCATTGGTAAAAAACCATTGATGGCATATGTAACATCAACGCTAATTCAATTGGCAAATTTACCCTCCGTTAGCATCAAAGCTAGAGGAATGAGTATTGGTCGTGCTGTAGATGTAGCTCAAATCATTGCACGAAAAACAGAAAATGCAGGCTACACTATTGGTGAAATAAAAATTGACTCAGAATCATTAGAGTCACAAGATGGTAGAACACGAAATGTTTCAACAATAGAAATTCAAGTGAAGAGAAATCCAAATAGTTAATCTTTACTCTATATCCTTTCTTTTACTTTAATTTTGAAAACCCGTACTTTTTTTCCATTTTTCTGAACTTGGAAAGTTCTACCAAATCATTGAACTGATCAAAATTCACAACTTTTTGTTTATACTTTGTTGTTTCTCCTGATTTTTTCAATTCTTTTAGAATATTCATTGTTGCAAATGTATTTGCATATAATACAGATAGAGGGTATAGAATTATTTTAAATCCCATTTTGTTTAATGTTTCAGCAGAACTTAGTGGTGTAGCTCCTCCCTCAATCATGTTTGCAACTAATGGGGCATTGATTTCTTTTCCAATTCTCTTCATTTCATCTAATGATTTTGGTGCTTCAACAAATACTGCATCAGCTCCTGTTTTTTTATTTTGTTTGCCTCGTTCAATGGCTGCATCTAATCCTTCAGTAGCTCTAGCATCAGTTCTTGCAACAATAATGAAATCTTTATTTTCTCGTGCATCAATTGCAGCAGATAATTTCTCAGTATATTCTTCTTGTGGGACTATTTCTTTTCCTTGCATATGTCCGCACCTCTTTGGCCATTTTTGATCTTCTAGAAAAATTCCAGCAGCTCCTGCTGATTCTAATTCTTTAACTAATTTCCATACACTTAATGCATTTCCATATCCTGTATCTGCATCAACAATTACTGGAACTGAAACTGCTCTACATATGCGTCTTGCATTATCCACCGTTTCTGTTGCTCCGATAAATCCAAAATCTGGCATTCCAAATAGAGTTGCAGATGTTCCATAACCTGTTTGGAACATTGCATCAAATCCAACTTTTTGAGCAATTTTTGCACCAAGTGCATCATATACTCCTGGAATAACTAGAGGTTTTTTTGATTTTAACATTGATTTTAAATTTTTCATAATTGTATGCTCTATCTGAATTATTTATGATTTTAAATGATTTTCATTATAACTTCTATTTTCACTTTGGTATTGTTTTTTTTGGAAAAATCTATCTATTCTATTCTAATTTCTTTACCTTTCTTTTTCACATCTATATTTTGTATTTTTTTTAACTCTAATTCTAGAAATTCTTTGTATTTTTTTGTCTCATCTTCTGTCATATTTGCAAAATTTGAACTCAAGATAGATCCCATTGTTGAAATTTTTTCTAAAACATCAATTGCAACAAATCTTCCCACATTACCTAATCTGAACAGTACATCTAGTTGTTTTTTCACAATCTCGTTAACCTTGTCTACATCTTGAGCAGTTTCAGCTCCTTTTTTTGTTAATTGATATCTTCCATCTTTTGATTCCTCAATTAATCCCTCATCAAGTAATCTCCCTAACAAAGGATAGATCAATCCTGGAGATGGTTTCCAAATCCCGTTACTTTGTTCTACTGCATAATTGATTATTTCCTTTCCAGTATGAGCCTTTTTTTTCAATAATTCTAAAATGAAATATCTTGAAAATCCTCTTGGTACAGAACTTCCAACTCTTTGAAACCACTCTGAAATCATCATTAATGATATCACTAGTGATATATTTCAATATTATGGATCATGCCTAGCAATTACTACATATTTATCCCACCCAAACCAAGTTTGTCTGAAAAATGACTGATTCGCTTGATTTTGATTTGATTATTTGTGGTTCTGGTCTTGCTGGATTAAGAGCAGCAATTGCAGCTGCAAAAAAAGGACCTAATCTCAAAATCGGTGTTGTTTCTAAAGTACAAGTAATGCGTTCACATTCTGTGTCTGCAGAAGGTGGAACTGCTGCAGTACTTTTTGAAGATGAAGGTGATACAATTGAATCTCATATTTATGACACTGTAAAGGGTAGTGATTTTCTAGCAGATCAAGATGTTGCAGAAAGACTTTGTGTTGAAATGCCAAAAGAAATTCATCAATTAGATCATTGGGGAATGCCATGGTCTAGACGACCTGATGGAAAAATTGATCAAAGAAATTTTGGTGGTTATAGTTTTCCAAGAGCAACATATGCATCAGATAAAGTTGGTTTCTTTGAAATGCAAACTTTGTATGATACATGTCAAAAATATGACAACATTGAATATCTTAACGAATGGTTTGCAACATCAATTATTCATGATGGAAAAAAATTCATGGGACTTACTGCAATAGAATTATCTTCTGGAACATTTTACACAATTAAAGGAAAAGCTCTCATCATTGCAACTGGTGGTGCTGGTAGATTGTATAGTTTTTCAACTTATGCTCTATCTTCAACTCCTGACGGTTTGGATATGGGATACCGTGCTGGTATGGCACTAAAAGATATGGAGTTTGTACAATTCCATCCAACAGGAATTATGCCATCTGGAATTTTGATTACAGAAGGTGCAAGAGGTGAAGGTGGTTATCTTCTTAACAATAAAGGTGAACGATTTATGAAAACATATGCTGCTGCTAAAATGGAATTAGCTCCACGTGATATTGTATCAAGATCAATTATGACAGAAATTCAAGAAGGTAATGGATTCAAACATGAAACTGGAGTTGATTGTATGAAACTTGATTTGAGACATATTGGTGATGAAAAGATTAAAGAAAAATTAGGAGGTATTCGAGAAATATCCATCAAATTCTCTGGTGTTGATCCTTCAAAAGATCTACTTGACATTAGACCCGTATGCCATTACATGATGGGTGGAATTCATACTGATATTGATGGTGCAACAGAAATTCAAGGTGTTTGGGCAGCAGGTGAGGCTGCTTGCAATAGTGTACATGGCTCAAATCGTTTAGGTGCAAATTCTACTTCTGAATGTATAGTGTGGGGTAAAATTACAGGTGAATTAGCCGCAGAATATATTGAAAAAAACACACCATCTAATCCTTGGCCTCATCATTTAGTTGCAGCCGAAGAAAAGAGAATCTATGATGGAATTTTTAGAGGATCTGGCGATGTTAATCCATATGAAATTAGACAACAACTAACTGATACCATGAATGACAAGGCCTATGTTTATAGAAATGAAACTGATCTTGTTGATGGTCTCAAGAAAGTTCGTGAGCTAAAAAAACAAACTTGGAAACATGTTGATGATAAAGCAAAAGAATACAATACTAATTTTTCAAACGTAATGGAACTTGATTCAATGTTTAGAGTGGCAGAAATTGTTTTAATTGGTGCAATTAACCGAAAAGAATCTCGTGGTGCTCATGCAAGAACGGATTATCCAAATAGAGATGATGCAAACTTTTTACATCACACGCTTGCATATTATGATCCAAATGAACCAATAATGAAAACATACCCTGTAACAATTACTAAGTATCAGCCCGTGGAGAGAAAATATTAGATGACTCAAGATGAAAATAAAGAAGGGATTGGTGGAATGATCAATCCTCGTAGATATGGAATTGAAAGGGTTGCATATTTGTTAATGCGATTAAGTGGATTAGGATTATTAGCATATTTTGTTGCTCACATTTATGAAACAAGTAATATTTTACGAGGGCAAGTTGGTTGGGATGACTTTTTAGCACTTACACAAACAACTGAAGGGCATATTGGAATGTCCATTGTAATTGCAATGTGTGTATTTCATACTGTTAATGGAGTTAGAGTAATGCTGGGACATGGAGGAGTTGGTGTAGGAAAACCTGCAAGACCTGATTATCCATATGATCCTGCATCACAAAACTATAGGCACAAAATAGGCATCTATTCCGCAATTCTTTTAGCAGCAATTGCAATGATGTATGGTTTGGCGGTAATGTTTGGTGAATAATATGAGAGAAAGTACAATAATGAAAATTCACTATGGGACGGCTTTAGCAGCTGTAGCTTTAGTTGCCGTTCATATTTTGATGCGTCTTACAATGAATTATACTGAATCTTTGGAATATGAGAATGTACTTGCTAATTACAAATTAATTCCATATGCTGTAATGTTAGAATTAATTCTCATCTTACTTTCAGTTCATGGATTTAATGGATTAAGAGTTATTTTGTTAGAACTAAAACAGGGTAGACTTTACGAAAAAGCAGTTTCTTATGGCTGTTTAGTTGCAATGTTTGGTTTAATAGCATATGGTTCAAGAACAATTATTATGACAAATATGGGGATGGTATAGAGGATGGCACAAGTATCTCATATTGCAGAAGAGCAGGCATCATCACCGTTATCCTCTTCAAAATCAGTCACCCTAAAAATTTCAAGATATAATCCTGAACATGATGATGTAGGTAAATTTATGGAATTCACTGTTCCATATGAAAAATGGACAACCGTTCTTGAGGCAATTCTTGAAGTCAAAAAACATTTTGATCATTCAGTAGCAGTTCGTTATTCTTGTAGACAAGCAACATGTGGTTCATGTGGAATGATGATAAATGGTAAACCTCGTCTTGCATGTTTTACAAAAATTAGTGAATTAAATTCTAATGTTATTACAGTTGAACCTATGAATAATTTTCCTGTTATTCGTGATTTGGCAGTAAAGTTTGAGAGATTATTTGACACTCATCAAAAAATTAAACCATATCTTATTCGAGATGATACAGAACTTGAAACTGATGAAAGAGAATTTTTACAATCTCCTGAAGAAGTAGAACAATACATCCAATTTGCAAATTGTATAAAATGTGGTTTATGTAATTCTGCATGCCCTACTATGGCTACAGATTCTTCCTTTGTAGGACCTCAGGCATTAGCTCAGGCATACAGATATGTTGCTGATAGTAGAGATAAGGGAAAAGATTCTCGACTCAAAATTATTGATGAATCTCATGGAATATGGAGATGTCATTTTGCTGGTTCTTGTAGTCAAGTATGTCCAAAAGGTGTTGATCCTGCTATGGGAATTCAATTCCTTAGAGGATATTTACTAGGTTTTAGAAGTTAACCTAGTTTTTTTGGTTTTGAACTATTGTTTACTTGATTGTTAATCTGCTCTGCCATAAAGTGATTTGACACATTTACTTTAACATCATTAACTCCATCTACATTCAATAAATTATCGTGGACATCTTGACAAATCTTAAAACCAAATACTGCTGGACAGAATGGACTTGTTAGATGTAAATCAACTTTAACATTGTTATCTTTGATATCCACTTCATCGATTAATTCTAATTCAACAATTGATGTGTTAATTTCCGGATCTACAATCTTTGATAACTCATCGAAGATTTTTACTCTCATTTGTTTAATGTCTTGACTCATGTCCGAAAAAGCG
>Ga0209657_1000615_pt1 | contig 23044 bp, 24 predicted proteins | sample SaaInlV_100m_DNA_FD_184650 | JGI IMG/M metagenome (GOLD analysis project Ga0209657, IMG submission 184650) | Marine microbial communities from expanding oxygen minimum zones in the Saanich Inlet - SI037_S3LV_100m_DNA (SPAdes) (version 2) | ecosystem: Environmental > Aquatic > Marine > Intertidal... | reverse complement strand
GGCGAATGATCCGCAGCTGCAAGTGGACTACGACAGTTTCATCGACGCTCAGATTGCTCTGCTTCAACAGGGCACCGGGCTCTTTGCCGAAGATGTACCGACCGTTGCGACACCGACCACGCTGGCAAATGACAACGCCGGTCAGGTGTTGGGGCAGCTTCAGTCGGTCCTGCCTGGCGGCGGGGCATTCCATGTCTGGGAAAATCGTTTTCAGTACCAGTTCAGCGAGACGACCCCGCTCGGCGGTCAACCGATCGAGGATTACCGGGAATCGACGGACCTGGTGCTCGATGGTCAACTGGGGCAACTCACCGGGCTCTCCGACAACATGACCTCAGCGGTGGCCTGGTTCGGTGAAACCACCGTTTCGGCAGATCTGGCGACATCGACTATTGTGTTCGAGGGACCCTACTCCGCAACGGCAGCAGATGTGGTCGCGCCCTCGCCTCCGACCGGAGTCGTTGCAGTCTCGGCCAATGGAAGCGTGACCCTCTCCTGGAATGCAAACCCGGAGCCCGACTTGAGTGGCTATTTCGTCCAGCGATCTGTGGTTGCCGGCGGGCCTTACTCTCTGGTGAATCCGCTTCCACTGCAGGAAAATGTCTTTGTCGACAGTGAAGCGGGAGCGGGCCAACTCCACTACGTGATCACTGCGATCGATGCTTCCGACAATGAATCGTTGCCATCGCTGGAAGTGACGGTCGAATCCACCATCGACATCCTGGTGATCAATGGCTACTTCGATGCTGGAAATACCGGGTATCAAGTCACTTACCTGGATGTTCTCGATGGTCTCGGTATCGGCTACCAGGCATGGGACCCGTTTGTCGATGGTCCATTGACCACCGCGTTGCTCGCTGAATATACCGATGGCGTCGTGATATGGCCGGTCGGTTACTTCCACAGCGGCTACCCCGACCAGCTGGGTCCGGCGCGCCAGGCACTGTTGATGGAATATCTCCAGGGCGGCGGCAACCTGGTGCTCTCGGGAGCGTATGCCACCGCATATCTCGACACCACTGCACTGTTCAGCAACTACCTGTTCCTCCAGCACGAACAGTGGGATATGGGTCTGCCAGGACTACTGGGAGAGGCGGGAAACCCGCTCGGGGATGGCCTCGACCTGCAGCTGTCGAGCGGTAACTACCAATCGGAAATGACTCCGCTGCCACCGGCACAGAAGGCATTCTCCTACGATCCGGCATCGGGTACGGGGACACTTCAAGGGGGCGGTGCCGCAGTGGTGACGGTCGATCAGGGGCACAAGGCGGCGGTACTGGCATTCCCCTTCACGTCTGTCGTGGCTGCAGATCGTACTCCGCTGCTGGCACGGATCCTCGAGTGGATGCTGCCGTCGAGTCCATGCGCCGATCCATTCATCCGAGGAGATACCAACGGTTCTGGTGCCATCGATATTGCCGATGCGGTCTTCCTGCTCGATTACCTCTTCGCTACTGGAGGTCAACCGAGTCCAGAAGAAGCAGGCGATGCGAATAACGACGGAGGGGTCGACATCTCGGATGCGATCTACCTGCTGCTATTTCTGTTCAACTCAGGAGAAGAGCCTTCTGCACCATTCCCCGATGCAGGTTGCCCCTGAACTCGACGAGAGAAGCGAGCGCTCAATCCAGGGCCAGCGCATCATTGCTGGTCGTGAAGTGAATCGAGAGCTTTGTTGGGAAAGATCGGTGATGGGAATCGGCTGGTGATCGCCCGTTTCATCATCATCTGAAGGATCTCAGGTCTTTCTTCCGAGAGATCCTTCTTTTCTCCGGCATCGGTGGCGAGGTTGAAGAGCCGCGTCTCTTGATTCTTCTTTCCCAGTCTTCTTCGAACCAGTTTCCAGTCGCCGTGGCGAAGTGCCTGCTGATCGCCGTGTTCCCAGTACAGATCATGCGTTCGCTGCGGATTGGACCCTGTGGTCATCATCGGGATCAGGCTTTCACCATCGATGGGGAGATCGAAGGGGATTCCGGCCAGTTCTGCGGCCGTCGGCATCATGTCAGGAAAGGATGACGGGAAATCATTGCTGCTTCCCTTGGCGATCTTGCCGGGCCAGCGGGCGATGAGGGGAACGCGGATTCCCCCTTCGAGGACACTGCCCTTGAGACCGCTCAAGCCCTCGGTACTGGCGAAGAACTGGTGATCGACTCCGCCGGCATAGGTCGTGCCATTATCGCTGGTGAACATCACGAGGGTGTTGTCTGACAATCCATGCTGCTCAAGACGATCGAGAATGGCACCCACTTCCTTATCGAGGTGGGTGATCATCGCCGCGTAAGCCGCTCTTGGACGAGGGTGCGGAAGATAACTGCCGCCGAGGTAGGGCTTGTCATCCCACTCCCGTGGGTACTGGTTCAGTTCCTCGACGGGTACTTGAAGTGCGACATGGGGGATGGGGCTGGGGTAGTAGAGGAAAAATGGCTTTTTCGAATTCTCGTCGATGAAATCCAGCGCTTCATCGAGGAAGACATCCGGCGAATAAGTCTGGCCCAGGTAGCGATCGTAGTAATCCTCATCCTCGGGCAGCGGTTTATCGATCTTCTGGTGCGCCTTGAACCACTCATTACCGTCGAGAAGCATCTTCTCGCCATTTTTCCACAGGTGAGTCGGGTAGAAGTTGTGAGCCTTGCGCTGGCACAACACCGTCACCGATGTGTTGAAGCCTTGATGCTCCGGTGCTCCCGAGGTTCCCGGTCCGCCCAGTCCCCACTTGCCGAAAACTCCGGTAGCGTAGCCAGTATCCTGGAGCATTCTCGCCATGGTGATCGTGCCACCAGGTAGTGGGTACTGCCCTTCAGGCTCATCTTCTCCCCAGCCGCCATTCTCCCAGTTATTCCTGACCAGAGAATGACCGCAATGGAGCCCCGTCAACAAAACGCATCGAGAGGATGCACAGACCGGAGCTCCCGAATAGTGCTGGGTAAATTTCATTCCATCGGCGGCGAGCTGGTCGATGTTCGGAGTCTTGATCTTCTCCTGGCCGTAGCATCCCAGTTCCCGGTAGCCGAGGTCGTCGGCGAGAATGAGAATGATGTTGGGTGGCGGCGCTTCAATTTCCTCTGGAACCGGAGCGTTGAGGCCGGAAGCACAGAAGAGCAGCATCAGAAATGTGGAATGCAAGATAGACTCCTATCAGTGATTTCAAGCCCAGAACCAGGCGAAGGTAGCCCCCGTGACGAGGCTGTAGACCACTCCATCGAAGAAGAAGCGAAAGGTCACTGGCCAGGGTACAGCCTTCCAGATCGAATCGCACAGAACAGGGATGGCAAAGCCGAGAGTGGCGGCAGTCCCGGCGAATCTGAACACCTCCCTGAAAGTGGCTTCCGCCTCGAGTGCCATCGATGAGAGATATCCGACAAAGAGAGTGATCAGCAAGGAGAAGGCAAACCAATGCAACAGGTACTTCCCCATCGCCATCGGTCCATCGGGAAGGATGGTCAACATCCCGTTGGGGCCCTGATTCATTTTCGCCAGGTGTTCCGGGCTTCCCATCTCTTTCATCGATGTACAGAAGGGAAACCGGTACAACCCCGGAGTGATTCCATGTTTACCCATCGTTGCCAGGATCTCATCCTCCCCTGGCAGAGCAGAATAATCCTTGCTGTGAATCGGAATCATCATGTGAAGAACTGAACTGGCAATGAAAACGAATACCGCGGAGAGCAGAATCGGCAACCAGATGCTAGAAAGTTCCACCATGATCTCCTCCTTTCAGTGATCAGGGTACACTCCACAGGTCTCGCTGCTATCCTGCACTCCTCTCATGCAGGCCTGTCGAGGAGGAATCGATGCCATCGGTCGTCATACTATGTACGGGGAACTCGTGCCGTTCGATTCTAGCAGAGGCGTTATGGCGCGAAGAGACCGGGGGCCGCTGGCGTTGTGAATCTGCTGGGACTCAACCGATCGGCGCACCGCATCCGGCTGCATTGGCGGTTCTGGAGGAAGACGGGATCTCTATAGAATCTCTCAGGAGTCAGTCGATCGATGAATTCTCGGGCGAGACATTTGATCTGGCAGTGACGGTTTGCGACTCCGCCAGGCAGCAATGCCCGGTGTTTCCATCTGCTACTCGTACGCTTCACTGGCCTTTTCCTGACCCGGCGGAGCATCTCGACGGAACCGTACTCGACCAGCAACAACTCGAAGTATTTCGCGTCGCCCGAGACTCGATTAGGGTTCGAATCCAGCACCACCTGCGAGTGCTCGATCTGCTCGAGCGAATGGAACTGATCATCGAGCAGCTACCCGGAGACCTTCACCCGCAGAGACGTCAGGCATACCGCGATCTGGCTCGTCGATCGGTGATAACTCTGGATGAAGGGGCTCACTGGGAATCGCTGCCGCAGATCATTGCCGAAGAGATGGGGACCTTTGGTTGGGACTGGAATGGGATCTACCTGCTTTGCGGGCAGATTCCAAGACGGCGACTGGAACTGGGCCCGGCAGCCGGTCCACCGGTTTGTTCTCCCATCGAAGAAGAGGCGCAAGGGCACAGTGGGCTCTGTTTCGATGCGGTGCAGCAGGGAAGCATCTTGGTCGCCGCTGACGTTTCCAGGTGGCCTGGATACATCTCGTGCGATGGTGAAAGTGGCTTGGCCACGGTGGCGGGAATGGCTCGTCCAATCATCGATGCATCGGGGGAAGTGGTTGCGGTGTGGGATGTCGATTGCAGCCAACCGATCTGTGCTTCGGATGCCCTGGTGATGGATGCATTGATCGAAGGATTGAGTCTGGCTGGACCTCCGGAAAGGTACCGATGAAGGATAATTCGAAAGCGACGATTCGACTGTCGCAGTTTCTCAAGTGGAAAGGGCTGTGCGGCACCGGGGGCGAGGCCAAGATCGTCATCTTTGAAGGTGAAGTCGAGGTCAACGGAGAGGTGGAGACGAGGCGTGGTCGTGTATTGCGAGAAGGGGATCGAATCACCTTCGAGGGGGAAGAGCATGTCGTTGCGCTCGGAGAGCAGCGCTGATCAGTTCCCAGCGGTTCCCCACAAGGTACGAGCCAGAGTCCATCCTGTCGCCGCCAAGAGTACACATCCGACACTCTGGCCGAGGATCAAGAGCAAGGATTTGACCGTGTGTCCTTCGCGTAGCAACTGCCAGCCCTCGATGCCGAGCGCGCTCATGGTGGTGAACCCACCCAGCACACCTACAACCAGAAAGATGCGCAGGCGTTCATCGGTGATCGACTTCGCATCGAAGAAACCGACCACCAGCCCGATCAGTAGAGAGCCGAGTAGATTCACCACCAGGGTCCCGGCTGCCGTGGGTACCACTGCCGCAGGTGCGACCGCTTCAAGCGGTGAGGATTCACATCGATTCAGCCACTGGTAGATTCCGTAGCGCAACGAGGCACCTGCAGCTCCACCCAGCGCGGCCCAGATCCAGCTCATCTATCCCCTCTTCCGAGTGATTATCAGTCGAATATCAGGTCGCCGATGCCATTGAGTTGGGACGATCTCTCCTCAGGATCACCGTGAACCGTGATGGTTCCGATTCCATTGACCTCTGCAGAGATTTTTTTTGTGGCATACACTTTGATGTCACCGATTCCATGGGTTGCCACGACCGCCTCCTTTGCAATCAACTCGCCAAGCTCGATGCTGCCGATGCCATGAGTCGATGCATGGACGATATTCACCGACCCTCGTACCGAGATGTCTCCGATACCAAATTGTGAGATTTTCAGTTCTTCTCCCTGGAAGTCGATGATCTGCAGGCTCCCGGTTCCATCCTTCTGACAGGCAACCAGAGCCGGCATCACGATGGCGACCTGTATTCCGATCTGGGTGCCAAAGGAACCCGAGGTATCGATCTGCAGTTCTCCGTCTCTGACACTGGTACGAACATTCCCGAGCAGATTGTCATCCGCTGTGATCGTCACGCTCTGTTCGGGACCGATGGATATGGTCGTGTCGAAGATCCCTTCCAGATCGACTCGATCAAAGGAACTCACTTCTCGGATCTGAGTCGCGGAGGTTCCAGATCCCTGAAGAGTTGGTTGGAGCACAATTCCGCAGCCACAGGCCAGCCAAGAGATGCTCAGAACAAGTAAACACATTCTGCCCATGATTTCACTCCCTGCATCTCGGCTAGAAAAACACTGCTGTTCGATGGACTGTCGCTCGATGGACTGCTGTTCGCTGGACCGTCACTCGATGGATGGGTCTCAATCCTTGTCTCCGGATGGTGAAGCATCCTCGAGGGAATTTCCACCAAGATCCGTCTCCTTTTCATGGGTCCGCTGGACGGCATGGAATCCATCGGTTCAAGATGGAGAGTGGTTCCATCGAATTCAGTTTCATCCAGTGATGGGCTGATGGTGCAGCGGGGATCCAGGTTGAGCACAGATGATGGGTATTCGTGGACCAGATCGAGCAAAAAACTTATCGGATCCATGTCCGAGCGATCCTCTTCGAGGGGGTCTTCGGTGGATTGATGTGGTCGACCGGAGAGATTGCTCGAAAGGCACTGGCAGTCGACACGCTGATGTTGACGTTGATCGTGATGGCTCCCGCAGTGGCACAGGGAGCGGTGCTCTTCTTCGGCGGTTGGATCTCCAGAACGGGACCCAGAAGATTGCTCCGCCGTGCAGCAACGCTGGGCCGATTGCCCATCGCACTGGTCGGCCTACTGCTGGTTCCATCGGTCGCAGAGTGGTCGAAAACTGATCAAGGACTGAGGCTGGTACCCTGGTTCTTCCTGTTGCTGGTGACGATTCAGGCTCTTGCGATGGTGCCGATCACCTCCGCCTGGAACGGAGTGCTGAGAGGCAACTATACCGATAAACGACGGGGAAGCCTCTTCGGCAATGCGCAGAGGTGGGGGTCGCTGCTCTCAGGAATCACCACCCTCGGAGCGGGAGTCTGGCTTCACTACAGTAGCGATGCATTTCCCTGGATTTACATCATCGCAGCGGTGGCCGGCTGGTTCGCATGCCTCATCTTCGCCAGGGTTCCGCTGAGGAGCCGAGAAAAATCAGCGGTCGATGCTCCGCGCATCGACAGCGCGACAGCCCTGTGGCAAATTCTCAAGAGAGATCGCCGCTTTTTCACCTACGAGCTGGGATTCGTTCTGTATGGCACTGGCTTCATGGCTTTGATCACTGCCAAACCCATCTGGACCGTCGATGCCGAGTTTCTGGCACTTTCCTGGCCGGTACTTCTCGGGACCAAGGGGATCGTGAGTCTCGCTGCAGTGCTCCTGACCCCATATTTTGGTCGGACCATCGATAGGATAGGGCCCGGCTGGCTTTCGGGGGGAGCCTTTTGTGGACTGATGGTCTATGCCGTCTTGCTGGCGGCGGCTGATTCCGCCACCAGTTTTGTCGTGGCTGAAATCGTCTTCGGAATCTCGATGTCAGCAGTGATCCTGGCGTGGAATGTCGGGCCCATCTCTTTTGCCACGGTAGATCAGGGAAGAGCCTATATGGCGGTTCACGTGGCCCTGGTGTGCGTGCGAGGGTTGATAGGCCACCCGATTGGCGGATTTCTGGCAGAATCGACCGGAGATCCACGCTACGTGTTTGGATTTTCCATGCTGATGTGGATGATTGCAGCGGGCGTGATGTTTTCCCTGGGGAAGGGACCCGCTCGAAGAACCGAGGAGCTGGACAGCGATCGATGATCTCTGTGGTTCGGATCTCTGTGGTTCGGATCTCTGTGGTTCGGATCTCTGTGGTTCGGATCTCTGTGGTTCGGATCTCTGTGGTTCGGATCTCTGTGACCAAGTGAGTAGTGAATTAATATCAGGAGGATGAGATGGCGAGGAAGAGAGGTGGCCGCGGATCGAGTTCGCGCACCAATTCTCTGGATGAATCACTGGTGTCTCTGGATCGATCCAGAGGACCTTTATTTCTCGAGAAGAAAGAGCAGTCAGCGAGTTCTCCCGGAAGGCCGGATGGGCATCGTGATCCGATGTGTTGTCGCCGGCCACAGAACAGGATGCGTATCACCGACCTGGAAGCGATCGACATCAGTCGAGCATTTTCAGAAAAGCCCCACCTGAAGGGGAAACTCAAGGAAGTGCTGGCACGGATGGGTGTATCTCTCACATTCATCGGCGACACCAACAAGGCGCAGCCCTACACCTGTCCTCTCCTCGATGAGGATACTTGTCTGGTTCATCGAAGTGCAAAGCCTATCGAGTGCCTTGCTATCCGCGACGATGAAACCTTCAGTCAGGAAGGCAGGCGCTCAATCGAGCGTCGCGACCAACTCAACCAGGACCTCTTTGCCAACAACTGGGAGTACAAATCGATCCCATTGATGTTGGCTAACTATTTGATGGATGCGGAGGGGCCAGCGGTGGGGAAGTCGGGATCGACTCTCCGAAAGGAAGTTCAGAAGAAGAAGAGGCGTGATGATTCAGATCGTCGAAATGCGGGGGATGAATCCTGATGAAACTGCTCATCCATGATGTGGTCTTGCCGCTGGGCAAGACCGAGCAGGACCTTCCGCGTTTTGCAGGACGTCGTCTGAAGATTGCGCCATCACAGATCTTCACTCTCGAAGTGCAGCGCCGATCGCTCGATTGTCGGAAGGGTCGACCACCTCGCTGGGTACACGCCATCATCATCGAAGTGCCCTCACACCTGTCCGATCAACTGTTGAAACAGGGGCGAGCGAAAAAGTGGGATCCACAGAAGATAGAGATCTCCACCTCGCATTCGGATCAGAGTCCTGTCGTGGTCGGCACCGGCCCTGCAGGTCTCTTCTGTGCCTGGCGATTGGTCCAGGGAGGGGCGAAGCCTCGCATCCTGGAACGAGGGCCAGAAGTGGTGACGCGTTCGAAGCGTTGGCACAAGTTCATCGAGGGTGGTGAGTTCGACCCGGAATGCAACTTGCTCTTTGGTGAGGGAGGAGCGGGAACCTATTCCGATGGTAAGTTGTACACCCGTGTCCAGGACCCTCGTGTACCAGAGGTGTTGCAAGCACTGGTGGATCATGGTGCCCCCGAGGAGATTCTGACCGACGGTCGACCTCATGTCGGGTCGAACTTGCTCCCCAGCATCGTCAAACGAATGAGAAATGCCCTGGAACAACAAGGTGCGCAGTTCTTTTTCGATCATCGACTGGTGGACCTGAAAGTCGATGGAGATGCAGAGAGTCGGAAAGTTTCAAAAATCATCGTCGAGAATGATGGTGAGAAGGTGGAGTGGGAGACGGATTCTCTGTTTCTGGCCACTGGCCACAGTGCTCGTGATGTCTACCGGATGCTGGCGAAACACCAGGTACCGATGAGTCAGAAGTCGTTCCAGATCGGTGTTCGTGTCGAGCATCCGCAGGGAGCCATCGATCAGATGCAATACGGTGAATCGGCCGGGCACCCTCAGTTACCGCCGGCAGATTACAGCCTGGTCTCGCGCCGCTCGGAGAAAGACGTGTTCAGCTTTTGCATGTGTCCTGGCGGAGAGATTCTGCCATCGACGGAGCAGAGTGGATTCATGTGCGTCAATGGAGCTTCCAGGTATCAGCGAAAGAGCCCGTGGGCCAACAGTGGTTTCGTCGTCACAGTGGATCCGGATTCGTTTGGAAATCCCGATGATCCGCTGGCGGGAATCGCATTTCAGGAAAAAATAGAGAAGGCTGCTTTCGATGCCGCCGGTGGCGATTTCTCTGCACCGGCTCTGCGGTTGATGGACTTCCTTCATCGGCGACTCTCGACCGATCTTCCCGAAAGCAGTTACCCGAGAAAATTGACGCCGGCTCTCTTCGAGGAGATCTTTCCGGCGACGATTCTCGATCCGATTCGAGTCGGGTTGGCAGATCTGGCCGGACGCTTTCGTGAGTTCGGGCACCGGGATGCCATCATCACAGCACCAGAGTCGAGATCGTCGAGTCCTGTTCGAATTGATCGTCATGAAGAATCGTTTCAGAGTGAGGGATTGGCAGGGCTCTATCCTCTCGGGGAAGGCGCTGGATTTGCCGGTGGAATCTTGTCCGCCGCGCTAGATGGCATGAGAGCGGCGGAGATCTGGATGTCGAAGGAGCAACGGGTTTCCCAAGCCTGATCCGATTCGAGATCGTGCTTTCGCTTCGGCCTACTTCAAGGGAATCGAGACTGGTACAGTCTTGCCGTACCAGACGCAGGGAGAATACACGTGCGCATCTGCCTGCTGACCACCCAAGATCTCGACGCTGATCCGTTTCCTTCCGATGACTGGCCCTGCGATCCTCGACCCTACATTCCCGAAGCACAGTGGCATGTTGCCGTGCTGAAAGGAAAGCACCAGTCGATCGCGCAGGTGGAGCAGCTGATCGAACAGAACTTCGATCTGTACTTCAACCTCTGTGATGGAGCCGCGGATCAGGACACACCGGGTATCGAGGTGATCGAGACCCTCGAGAAGCACCGGGTTCCCTATGCGGGTGCTTCCTCCGAATGCTACGAACCGACGAGAGAGCAGATGAAACAGGTCTGTCATGATCTGGGTATCGCCACTCCGGCGTACGTGTTCGCCAGAACGGTAGAAGACGTGGAAAGAGCTGCGGAAACGCTGCGCTTCCCGCTCTTCGTCAAGCACCATAGCAGTTATGCATCGGTCGATCTGAGTCGCCGCTCAAAGGTTCAGAGTCCTGAGGGATTGAGGATTCAGGCCCGCAAAATCATGTCTCGTCATGGCGCAGCGCTGATCGAGGAATACATCGACGGCATCGAGTGCACGGTGCTGGTGGCGGAGAATCCGCAAGACGCGGACCACCCCATCACATACACGCCGGCACAGTATCGCTTCCCGGAAGGGGAGAGTTTCAAGCATTCCGATCTGAAGTGGGTCGAGTATCAGGGCCTGACCTCATTTCCAGTACCAGACCCTCTGCTGGCAGAGCGGCTGAGGGATGAATCGGCACGTTTCTTCGTCGGGTTGAAGGGCGCCAGCTTCGGTCGTTGCGATATCCGGGTCGATCGAGAAGGCACCCCGTACATGCTGGAACTCAATGCAAACTGTGGCATCTACTATCCGGAGGCGGATTGGGGGAGTGCTGACATCTGCCTCTCACTCGATCCAGCGGGCCACGAAGGATTCACCAGGCAACTGCTGGCGGCAGCCTTCGCGAGGCACGCACGGCTAGTCGCTGATTCCCCCGAACGGCTGGAAACCGAGTCGATGGAAAAAGGGCCCCCGACCGACTGATCGGAGGCCCCTTTGCATTTCCGTTTCGAATCCGACCGAATCGCATTGAACCATCCGGGTCGGCGAAAAAACGCCGATCATCGGAGAGTCCTCGACGAAGCAAGGCGGATTACTTCTTGTCGAACTCGTCCTGGTACTGCTGGAGTACCTGGCGGATCGAATCTCCCTGGCCACCAGCAGCGGCGTACTTGCTCGCACGATTTTGCCACTTGAGGGCACCTCTCAGGTCTCCTGTTTCGTAATAAACTCGTGCCAAGGTGTCGAGTACCGCGGCATCTTCCGATCCGGTCAATTGATTGGCCTGAACGGCGGCTTTCATCGCAAGTTCAAGATCCCGAACCTCAAGACCCTCAGTATCGGCGATGGTCCATGCGATGGAGTTGAGCACTCGCGAGTCCTCGAAATTGATGTCGACCAGCTGGTTGCCGAGAATGTAGGCGGCTTTGTACTGGTGGAAGCGAGTCAACAGCAGGTTGAACTTCTGCATCTTCAGCGAGCTGTTTTCGGGAAAGCGAAGGATTCCTTGGTCGAGAATCTCCATCGCTGCGGTCTGGTCCTTGGCTTGAATCGCAGCGGAGAGAGCACTACGAATTCTATTCATCTCATTCTTCATGGCCTGGTCAGCATCATGCTTTTTACGAGCGGCGGCCCGATCCCAGCTGCCATCGACCACTGCAGCAAGAGGTTGATCCATGCTCATCGGATGGCCGATCCATTCGATCTTCCCATCTTTTCCGATGATGAAGCTGCTGGGGATTCCCCGTCCTCCGGCCGCTTTGAAAACTTCAGTCTTGACCGATTCGTCCGGGTCGGTGGCGACGATGTAGGACATCGCCTCGGTCCAGGACTTCCCTGGAATGATGCTGTCCTTGGCCATGAATGCGGTGACCGTATCCAGATCCTCATCGCTGAGGGCGAGCACCGTGACCTGGTCCTTGTACTTCTTCTGAATCGCTGCAAGGTGCGGCACGGCACCTTTGCAGGGTCCTCACCAGGTGGCCCAGAACTCCAGCACATAGATGCGATTCTTATCGAGGGAGTTCACTTCTCCGCCCTGGATGAAGTGCTCGATCATCATCGTCGGGAGGGGGTCTCCGATGGAGAGCACCGGCTCATCGGCAGGGTACAAGGGTCCACTGAGAGAGACTCCCAGGAGTATCGTCAGCAATATTTTCATCCGGGTCACCACCTTTCATGGCAGGATTAGTTCTGTATCGACCTACATGATCACACCGTGGAGTCCCGCGGGCAAGGTTGTGCTGGGGTCCAGGAGCGACCGTTGTCGAGATCGGGTGGGGCCAATAGGATCAACCCCACGTGGGGTCCTCGTTGTACAGGAGTGTTTCAGATGTCCAGATACAAGCCAATACCGTTCGACTACCAGCGACTCGATCCCGCTCAGATGGAACAGATTTCTATTCAGTTGCTGGAACAGATGGGGAGCCGGAGGTCGATACGTTCTTTTTCTGACGATCCAGTACCGTTGGCATTGATCGATCGAGCGATCGAGATCGCATCAACGGCCCCGAGCGGCGCCCATCGGCAACCGTGGAAGTTCGTCGTCGTTGATGATCCGCAGCTGAAACTGGAGATTCGTCAGGCCGCCGAGAAGGAGGAGCAGCGATCGTACTCCTCACGGATGCCTCAGGAATGGCTCGACGCACTGGAGCCGCTGGGAACCGATGCGGTAAAGCCTTATCTGGTGGAAGCTCCATACCTGGTGGTGCTCTTTGCGGAGACCCATCAAATCGATCAGTCCGGGAGCAAATCTCGCAACTATTACGTCTCGGAATCGGTCGGGATCGCCGCCGGAATGTTTGTCACAGCACTCCATCTGATGGGGCTCGCAACGTTGACACACACACCCTCTCCGATGGGATTCCTGAGGGAGATCCTCCAGCGTCCCGCCAATGAACGACCTTATCTGCTCTTTCCTGTCGGCTATCCCGCTGAGCGGTGCGAGGTCCCGGACATCGTGAGGAAGCCTCTTGATCAGGTTCGAATCCGAAATCTAGACTCTCGAGAGGAAGATTCCTGATCGCCGACCGTCTGGATCTCCCCATCCGGAGGGTTTCACACCGTATACTCTCGGGATCATGAGAAATGACCCGACCCGATACCAGCTGATCGATTTCGGAGATCAGCAGAAACTGGAGATGATCGGTGGGATGAAGTTCATCCGCCCCGATACCTCTGCCACCGGTAGCCGTACCCGGCCAAAGGCCTGGGACGATGTCGACGGTCGATTTGTACGTGATCGCAAGGGGAAGGGGAGTTGGAACTGGAATTCAGTTCCACCGGAACCGTGGATCGGCCAGCACGCTGGACTCCACTGGGCTCTGCGTCCCAATGTCCATGGACACATCGGCATTTTTCCCGAGCAACAGGAGAACTGGAACTGGATTTCGGATCAGATTTCCGGTGATCCCATCGAAGTTCTGAACCTGTTCGGCTACACCGGTGGAAGTACACTGGCTGCGGCTGCAGCAGGAGCCAAGGTCTGCCACCTCGACGCTTCACGTTCGAGCGTCAAGTGCGCAAGAGCGAATGCCAATTCATCCGATCTTGGGGATGCTCCGATCCGCTGGATCATCGACGATGCGATGGAATTCCTGCAGCGCGAACTACGCCGAGAAAAACGCTACCAGGGAATCATCATCGACCCACCCTCCTATGGCAGGGGACCCGGCCGACAGGTGTGGGACATCGATCGAGACATGATCAAGATGCTCGATCTGTGTCGTGACCTGTTCACTGCAGATGGACGATTCTTGCTTCTTACTTCCCACTCTCCTGGATACACGCCGGATGTCCTGGCCCGACTGGTCGAAGATCGGTGTGGATTCCGATGCCAGCGAGGAGAGATGCAACTGGAGGCAGAGGATGGTCGCCGTCTCTCATCGGGTAGCTGGGCTCGGTGGAGTCGGAGGTGATGCAGATGGATGACCTGGAACCGATCACCAGCCTGCAAAATCCACGAGTGAAACAGGTGGTTCGTCTGCGCGATCGGCGAGACCGTGATCGTGAAGGGCTATTCCTGATCGAGGGCTATCGTGAACTGAGTCGCGCTCTGGCAGGATTACAGCCCATCACCGAGGTATATACCTGTCCTGAGTTCTACCTGGGCAGCAATGAACCGCGATTGCTGGAACAACTGGTCGAACGGTGCGGAGCTGCGATTCAACCGGTGTCGAGTCAGGTCTTTCGCAAGATCTCATACCGTGACCGCCCCGATGGTTTGTTGGCACTGGCCCCGCGACCGCAGTGGGGCCTCGATCAACTGGGCTCGATCGATGGTAGTGTCGCGCCGCTGTTCCTGGTGGCGCAATCGATCGAGAAGCCGGGCAATTTGGGGACCTTGTTACGAACCGCGGATGCGGCTGGAGTTACCGGAGTGGTGGTGGTGGATCGGTGTACCGATCTGTTCAACCCCAATGTGGTTCGAGCCAGCGTCGGCACACTATTCACGGTGCCGATCGCCGAAGCGACGAGCACCGAGGCGATCCTCTGGTTCCAGCAGAATGGAATCCGGTTGGTGGCGACCACTCCCGATTCGCCGCTCGACTACACAGCGACCGATCTCTCCGGGCCTCTGGCTCTGGTGATGGGGAGTGAGCAGTATGGACTCGACGACCGCTGGCTGGAGAAAACCGACATCCAGGTCAGGATTCCGATGGCAGGTCAGGCCGATTCCCTCAATGTGGCGACCGCCACGGCCATCGTCCTGTTCGAGGCGCTTCGTCAGAGAAGCAGCGACTGATCGAGTGGCTTTAATCGAGTGAGCGGATCGCGGTGCGTGGTAGGTTCGCATCGCGCAGGGCATTCTCGATTCGATCCCAGTCAAAGGCTGGCCCTGGATCGACCTTGTGGCTGCCGACATGCCAGTGTCCGACAATTCCCGCCACCGGTTGCCCCGAGATTTCTTGCCGGAGCCCGTCTTTCACCTGACCGCTGGTCTGGCGCGGAACACGGGCTTCGATTCGGGGGAGACTGCGGCAGAGGGTCACCAGCAGAGCCTCCAGAGACTGATATTGCGCCTCGGTGAAGTCTCTTTGATAGAGATGCTGGCCGTGGATTTCTCCTTCGAATAGTGGCTGGCGCGAAGGAAAGCCGGGCGTCAACTCTGCCGAGGTTCCGACTACAGAGGCTGGATTCAGTCGTATCTGTCCATCCTCGACCAGATAATGGCGATCGGCTTCCTGGGCCGTGGGAAATGCTCCGAAATGGGCGATTTCGATTCCGATCGATCGATCGTTGGCGATTCCTGCATGCCAGGCTCGTTCCTTGACATCAAGGGTCTGGTAAATGGTGCCATTTACATCGAGTAAGAAATGACTGGAGAGTCCCCGAATATCGTGAAGAACGTGGAAGCACCGACTTGATGATCCGCATGCATCGTAATGAATGACGATGGTATCGATCACCTCGGCGAGATCGGCCCGGGTCCAGCCTTGGTGTCGCACCCGTGCCTTCAAATCATCATCGGTCAATCCCCTTCGCATCGAGCCGAAGCGGAGCACCTGATCGGGCTCGTCGCGGGGAGAAGCGATCTCTGGAAAGTCGCGTCTATGTGCTCGATAGGCGTCATAACCACCAGAATCGAGCCAAAGTCGTACGGCTCTTCCGGTGTGGATCAGGTCCCCGGCAATGACGATTTCATCGCCGATTCTGGGGGCCAGATTTCCGGCGATCTGGGCACATCCGCTGGTCAGCAGCAGGGTTCCCAGCAGCAGGTACCGGGGTAAAGTTTGTAAGTTTAACAATATGACTATTGTGAAACTGTTACAGGGAGGTCTTGTTTCGGGTGTTGACATGTGGCAGTATTGGACATTCATGACTCTCACTCTCCGAGAAGTTCACGGAGTAGTCAAGTGCCAGGGTCAGGAACAGTGCGTTATTGTGCCACCGAGCATTATATGCGGTGGATGCTGGTACTTTCCAGCGGAGTGACGAGGTTGTGAGGACCTCCTTCAGTGTGTTGTGGCGGGAGCAGGTGCCCTAGGGCGCTGTCACACACCCGATTTCCAAGGGAATCGGTACTACCGGAAAGGACTATATGATGGGTATGGAGCAAGAGATGGATAATCTCGGTCGGCTAGATGTTGAAGCACTTCGGCAACTCGTTTCTCTCAAGGAGAATAGCGGGAAGCTGAATCGCTTGGAGAGCAAACGGCAACGCCTCAAGGATGAACTCGATCGCGTCGAGGATCAGATTCGAGAATTTCTCGGTCAGTTCCCCGAGGTTCGTGGGTACCTGACGACGGCGGGTGGATCTCTACGTCGCCTGACCCCATCGGGAAGGCGTCCAAGAGGATGGATCCGATCTCAGGTCGAAGAAGTACTCAGCGAAGCCTCTGAGCCGATGACTCCCGCAGAAGTGCGCGATGAAATCGCTCGAAAGCACCCCGAAGAAGCGACCAAGAATCTGTACCTGGCCATCTTCCAGCATCTTCGTCGGCACGATGAGTTCACGCAGGATGACTCGGGACGCTGGCAGATGACGGTCAAGGAAATTGCTTGATCAGAGTGGTCTCGCTTCAATAATTTCCGATTTCTCTCTCCGGAGTGATACACTCTCCCGCCGGCACCTGCCTGGGATCGAGTGATTCTGCGGCTGGTGATATGCGCTGGTGATATGCGGCATTCTGTAATGCTGCAAGAGCATCGCCACAAGTGCATCGCCAGATGAGTCCTCGGAGGAAACTGATGTCCAATCCACAGCCACCAGACTCCGAATCGCCATCGTCAGATTCATCGTCATCGCCTCCAGCCTGCTCCGACAATTCGAGCAGAGGTCTCTTGTGCGGAGCGCTGACGATTCTTGCCGTTGCATCGGTGGTGGCTCTCGCCGCTAACTCTGTACGTTCATCCCATGCCATCGACCTGCAACGTGATTACTTTCCCAAACTACCTGAATTCTCGACACCCGAGGGGAATGGCGACTCGACCCAGCCGCCTGGTGTGACGGGTACTGACCCGGGGGATCAGGTTCCAGTCGAGCCCGATGATGGGATACAGCGGATTTCCTTCGATGATGCGCGCGACAACTTCAACAGTGCCGAGGATGAGTTCGAGGCCACAGGCGAATCGATCTATCTATTCGTCGATGCTCGTTCGAGCGATTTGTACGAGGAGAGCCACATTCCTGGAGCGCTTTGGCTCTACCACTATGAATCGGAGGCGTTGATCGATGATCTTCGCCCTGAACTGGAGATGGCGTTCTTCGTCATCGTCTACTGCAATGGTGGTGATTGCGACGATAGCCTTCATCTGGCGGCGGATCTCTCCTCGCTGTACGGCATTCCGACCGAAAACATCTATGTCTATGAAGGTGGCCTCAATGAGTGGGTCGAAAACCAGATGCCGGTGATCTCTGGATCGGAGCGTCGCTGATGGATATCGAGCCACTTCGTAAACTGGACGCAACGGGTGTGCCGTTACTTCTGGCCCGAGTCATCGTTGGATTCACTTTCCTCTACTACGGTGCCGAGAAGATCGGAGACCCGGTCCCATTCTTGAAGAGCCTCAAGGGATACGAGGTCTTGCCGCTGCACCCTTCCTGGATCATCAACAGTCTCGCGGTGATCTTGCCCTGGATCGAAGTGATCTGCGCTGCGGCGATATTGAGTGGCATCCAGTTACGCAGTGCTGCTCTTTTGACCACTGCGATGCTGGCAATCTTCACGCCGATGGTCTTGAAGTTGGGATTGTCTCTGGTCGGAACGGAAGTCGGCTTCGATGGCCTGTGTGACGTGGTGGCCGATTGCGGTTGCGGTAGTGGCAAGATTCCGATCTGTCCGAAACTGGCAACCAATTGTGGATTGTTGTTACTCTCGCTGTGGATCTTGTTGAGCCGATCCAAAAAGTTCCGTGGTGGCCTCGGAGGCTGAGGGTCGAGCCCCTCCTGATCGGTCGATCAGCCCACTGAGATCATCATCGAAGATTACTTCTTCTCGAGTAATCGATCGATGGTCGCTTCCAGCATCCCTTCTCCACCCGCCCCGACCCTGACCGAAGCGATGACTCCGTTGCGGTCGATCAGCACCACCATCGGAATTCCACCGACACCGTAGCTATCGAACTGACTCTTACCCGTGATGACGAACGGGTAGGAAATGCCGAATCGTCGCCGAAAATCGAGCACATGCTGGGGGAAACTGTTGCCGTTGAGTCCTGTGACTCCTTGACCGCGGGAGCGATCATCCGTGGAGGGCATCCAGCCTCGGGCGTATGGTTTGGTCACTCCCAGGACCATCAGCCCCTGATTCTTCCTCTTGCTATAGATGCGATCGAGACCAGGCATCAGCAGCCGGCAGGGGCCGCACCAGGTCGCCCAGAAATCGAGCAGCACGACCTTTCCTTTGCACTTCGATAACGGCTGTTCCTCGCCACCAAACCAGGTCGCACCGGCGATCTCTGGAGCGGGCTTTCCCAGCAGTTTCATACGGACGGTCATGTTGCGACGGGATCGTGCATCCTCACCGTTGCGATTGAGATCATCGGCGAGTCGACTCCAGGCGCGACGGGCATCGAGTTGCTCGCCGCAGGCGGCGTGCAGATCACCCCGAAGGAGCCACGCTTCACGAATCTCAGGACTTCCTTCATCGAGAAGATCGGTCGCTTTTCGGATGGCTGTGAGCGCCGCTTCGAGATTTCCAAGTTCCGAATGAGCCCGTGCCAGTGGAACCACAGCCCTCTTCGCCTCGGCGCTGGTAGGAAACCTGTCCACCACGGAACTCAGCATTCGAGCCGCCTCCGCGGGCCTGCTCTTGAGTCCGTGATCGGTGCCGATGGTCAGAAGGCAGCCTCTCAGCACCGCAAGATCTTCATCGGTTTTCAACAACTCTTCGAGGTCTTGATCCTGGCAAGCGTGGATGAGAGCGAGTGTGTGGCGACGAGTGGCAGGCAAGTTGCCACTGGCCTCGGCAGTGACCAGTTCTCGATAGGCGCTTCGGATGACATCGATGACATCGACCGTTGAACTCGGTGTTGTGAGCAAGGCTACGGACAACAATAGAGACAGGGTCATCGATCCTCCAGGCCTAAAGTAAGAAGCGCTATTCCAAACTCCATATTTCCAGAAGAGCCGATGTATTGGAACTAGAGTTGTTGAAGATTCGAATTGTCCATTTTCCCATTATTGAACAATCGATTTCTGCGAAAGGGAAAGCGTCTTCGGCTTCGTCGCTCCAAGCAACGTTTCCATCTGGATCTAATATAAAAATATCGATATCAGCACCGTCTTTGCTTTCAGCAAGGACTGCGATAGCACGTTCGCGAGAATACTCTGCAACTTTAATGTAACGTTCTTCAAAAGTTTCAGCTGGGATAGAAATATCTTCGATTCTATTACTAGTTTCGATTCTATTACTAATAATACGGTAGCCCCGTTGGAAAAGATCAGTACGCACATCCTCGGCAGTATCGGATCCGCCTCGGCACTCCACCGGAAGTTGGTTCCAAATCTCAAGTGCATTAATATAAGCAGATTCAAGTTTCGAAAAATTCATGGCGGTTTCTGTGGATGCGCCATCAAGTTGCTCTTCAGGAGGACGCTCTTGTTCTATTGATAGATCTAAGAGGTATGGTACAGATCTCATTATTGATTTGATCGCGAAATACTCTTCCCGATCGATCTCTTTGGCCTCTAAATAACCTGCAGAATCCCACGCTTTAATTTTCTCGCACGCAATTGTCAATTCCTTTATTTCGGCGGATTGATCTAGGGCATCAGCAAGAGGTAATAGTGCGAACGAATGCCAGGACAATCGGTCTGTAGACTTTTTCGATGTGAGTACGCTTTCAATGGCGCCCGTCCACCTCGTTGCCTCCCATAGGTCATCGCTTATTACAGTTGACCAGTCAGATATGGACTCATCGCCACGGATTTCCATGTTGGAAAATTGATTGAACCTATGAATTTCTGCCCTTAGCAAGGTGTCTGACAGCAGTTTCATATCCTGTTTGGTTTTCACCGTTACCAGCGCTAGTCCTAAATTTAAGAACTCATGCGAGTCTGCTACCAGGACTTTTTGGGTAGCTCTGGTATTTGTGATCTCATTTAGGATAATTCCAAGAGTCACGATGGTATTTCCCTTGGCATCGGCAGCGTCTTGTAGTTGCTGTGCTAGTTGCTGAACGGTTTTGACCTTAGGGATAGATGACACACCTCTGTTGCCAATGAAAATATCGTCGACTATGGAGATAGGGATTGCCCAGGTCCATGAAAACCCGATTTCAACGATCGAAGCCGCTGTAGCAACACCTAGTAGTTTTCCATTTGAATCTGTTACTGCTCCTCCGGAAGATCCGTCACTTATTGCGGCGTCGAGAAGGTAGTAGGTCGTGTCGTCTTGGAGACTGTAGGTATGCCCTGCAACAATACCCTTCGATACCGTGGGCGATAAAGTGTCTGGAAACCCGTGGACCATTACTGCCAGTCCTCTCGGCGCAAAGCCATTTTGGTCAGCAGAAATCAAGGGTAAGGACTCGACAATTGGGTCCACTAGTTCGATCACGGCGAGGTCGAACCTGGGATGCATGAATCTGACAACCCCTGTTACAGGGGAACCCAACTCTGTTAGGCCGTTATCATTTTTTACTGTTGGTCGTACCGACAGGGTGCTGTTGATGTCCAACTCTTCTACGACGTGACGATTTGTGATGACGGTGTGTCGGTCTCGATAGAGGAAACCACTACCAAAAGTACCACTGTCATCGATGGTAATTTGTACTAGAGAGCGGTCGACAGTATTTACCACATCTACAAGGTCGTCCGGTATTGGGGAGCAATGCAGTGGTTCTGCCAAGATAAGAAACAGACTAATGGTTGCTAAAATGACAGAAGAAATGAGTTGATGATTCTGTGCCATGGTTCCTGCTTTGGCATTAGTTCGAAACATGTCTTCTTCTACTTTCTTGTAGTCCTGGGCATGGTTTCTTTTTCAGGTGATTGTCACCGCTCTGATATTGGGTCGGTCAACCATCTTTGTTGTGGACTTTCGGTACGAGTTACACCTCGTACGAGACACTGTACCGGCAAAGTTATCGAACTAGCCTGATTTAGTTTCTATTAATTCGCCCTTTTAGCAGCTGGACCATACCGTTGCCGAGAGAGTCGCCGACCAACATGTAGGTCTCGGCATTCTGGTTGTAGTGGAACCCCTGATTTCGCGGGGAAATTGCCGCGTCTTTCCAGAAATCACGAGTTTCCACGGTGAGTACATTGCCGGAGAACTCGGGATACTTGCCCGTCTCGCCACTGACCGCAAGTTGGGCGTTGGCAACGGTCACATGAGGACCTGCCATTTCCCAGCCGCTGAATCCGATGGTGGCGATCACAAGGGGAGCTTCTGGTGCCTTGAACTCGGCCCGGATGCTGCGGATGTAGTGGACCAGATTGACCTCGTAGCGGCTGGCATGAGCCGCATTTCCATCCTTGTGTCCCTGCCACCAGACAAACCCGGCAATCTCGAATCCCTGATCCTTGTACTGGGGAAAGTGAGTCGAAAAATTATCGAGTACTGCATGAGTTTCTCTGACGAAATCGTCGTATTGCTTGCCGGCGTACCAGTCAACTTCTTTACCAGGCTCGTCCTCGGTCCATGACGGGATCGAGTCGTTGTATCCGGCATAGGTTCGACCTTCGTGGGTAAACCTCTCGCTTCCGGGGGGAAGGATATCCCAGCCAAGGCTTCTATTGCCCTGGGACGCCTTGAGGATGATGACCGGTTCATCGTGGTAGTCACCCATGATGTGCCCAAACTGTAGTTCTGGACCGATGGTGTGGCTCCCGGAACCGCAACCGACAGTGAGCCATTTGTTTGCCGTGGCCGTGACCACGCCCTTGTACCAGACATCGTTTCGAACCGTCCAGTTTCCCGCATCATCCACCAGGTGAGGGAACTTCCCATCGTTGTGAACGACCGTGTGCAGGGTTCCTGGAACATCGATCCTACCGAACCAGCCGAGACCATCAGCTGCCGCGGTCAAGAAGGTCAGCTTGAAGGAGTACTTCTTGCCAGCACTGGTCTTGAAATCGTTGTAAAAAGGATCTTTCCCCACTTCTCTTCGATAAACCTCGACGCCATCCAGTTCCATGATGCAGAAAGTACTGGCTTGATAGCCCGGTTTGAAACGGAAGAGACCGGCGTCTTTTATATTCATCCATCCCCGGACAACTTGCACTCCGCCACCTGGAAAGGGAGTGGGATTCACGCCGCCGTACTCGGGCAGATCTTTGGTCTTGATCGGTGTCGATTGGTCGTAATCTGTCGTTGCGGAGTAGGTCCCTTGATAGACGGAAACGGTGAGATCGGAGAAGTCAGACCAGCGTGAGAATCCGCCATTGACCTGACCGATCCCGACCATGTTCGATTGGCCTGACAGAATGTAGACCTTGACCGGTGGGTCGGAGACGGCTGGTTTTCCGCTGGGATCTGCCAGTTGAAGTGGAATCTCCTGGGCCATTGCCGGAAGGTGTAAGAACACAAATGCCATCGCAACGGCGACCAGGTAGAGGTGAGTTCGAGCGATTGTAGTCATCTACACTCCTTAGAAATCCATTCGGATGCCGGATCATATCCGCAGATCGTCCTTGGTTGTACCCGGTGAGGCCGCGGGAGTAGACTGTTGCCACCTACGTGAATGACTGTGGAGGATAGATGGCGAGGAAGGGCAAGATCTTCAATCGATTGGGGCGTCCAAAGCTCCTTCGAAAGGTGATCTCTCGAACCGAAACGGTGGTGGGGGTGGTTCTTCTGCTCTCCATCGTCGCAATGGCAGTCTGGCTGATCGAACAGCGAGACCACTACGATCCGGGCGAGCGAGATATCGAGACCTCCCTGCTGGTTGCGCAATCGGTCGAGGACAACCTCTACAAGACCTCTCTCAAGAGATGGCG
>Ga0209657_1000614_pt1 | contig 23046 bp, 32 predicted proteins | sample SaaInlV_100m_DNA_FD_184650 | JGI IMG/M metagenome (GOLD analysis project Ga0209657, IMG submission 184650) | Marine microbial communities from expanding oxygen minimum zones in the Saanich Inlet - SI037_S3LV_100m_DNA (SPAdes) (version 2) | ecosystem: Environmental > Aquatic > Marine > Intertidal... | reverse complement strand
TGCTACTAAATGACAGAAACAATAAGAATACAGAATCCAACAACTTTAACTAATTTCCTCAAACTATGTAAACACATGGGTTTCGCAAATAACGAAAACCTTACTGCTTTAAAGTGGCAGTGGTTAGTAGATAACAATGGGTCTTGGTGGGGTACAGTTTTAAACGGTAACATAATTGCCGTGAGTGGTGTACATCCTTTTAAAGACGGATACCGAACATTGTTTAGAGGAGTACAAACATTCCAAAGACCAGCAGGATTAAATAAATACCATATGTCTAGTTATGGCTTTGCTGAGCATTTACCTCGTCAAATAGAGTGGGCTCAGGTTATGTCTAATGACACAGACGTTCCAATATATATTACTACCAACGTTGATAACGACGCTAGTGGTAAAATGCTTCGAGTAAATAAAATTTTTAACATCTTAGAGAAACAAAAAATAGTTGACTTTGTTGGTGAAGAGGATGTATACTATACTAAACAGAACATATGGAAATTAAACAAGAAAGAATATTATGGACATAGATATAAAACACCTAAAAAAAATTAAAACTGGCTACTTTAAGCATTTTGCCTATGCTACTTACTTTAACTTTTTAGCATTATTAGTTTTTATTACAGGAACTATTCACAGTATTTTTCCATTTGTATTCGCTTTTACACCATACAAGTTAGCAAAGAAGATAGTAGATGGAACTGAAAAACACCTTATCAAAAATACTAAAAGAAGGAACTGACCTTTTAACTAGCGGTACTACAGGTGCCCCAAAAGTAATATTCCAAACTCCTGAAAAATTATATCATGCTAATAAGTCAGCAATAGATAGCCAACAACTTACAAAACAATCCAAAATTTATACAGTATGTAAAATGACACATGCCGGCGGGCTACTTGCCCAAACGTTGCCTGGTTTCTCTATAGATGCTGATATAACCGTTGTAAACTTCAATGCTTACGAGTTTAATAAAGAGATAACAAAGTATACACATACTCACTTAACGCCTACACACGGGCGTATTTTAGCCCTTACAAAGGGTTTTAAACACTTAAACTTAACTGGTATACATGTTACTTGTGGTAGTAGTCCTGTACCATGGGAAATGATAGAATCATTTGTTTCTAAAGGTGCTACGTTTACTACTAATTGGGGTATGAGCGAAATAGGGCCTTGTGCTATTAATACTACGTTTACAAGTTTAGAACAAGTGAAAGAATATAAGTCTAGAAGTATTAAAGGTGCTACACTATTAGGTGATCAAGCATATTGCTCTGTGGATATACGAGACAATGAGTTATATGTAAAGGGTGACATTAGTGTATATGGTAATGAATGGTTTGCTACAGGAGATATGGTTACTGTAAATGATAATGGGGAGTTTTATTATCTTGGACGAAAGTAAATTAATATTTGTTAGTTTTGAAAAAGGATGCGGTGGTCATAGCATTGCTAGAACACTATGTTCTTTACCAAATGTATATTGGTACAGTAACAAGAATAATGGAATACACCCTTGGAATATTGCTAGTGCTAAAACTAGTGATATTAGACAACGAAGAGTTGCTCCAAAACACTTCGATCGAGAGATGGAAAATGGCGATAGATTACCACCTATGTACGATTATATACAGGACTATATTAATGATATCGATTGGTATTTAAGAGCCATCTTTTATCCTGCCATCGAAAAAGCACAGCGACAGACATCTAAAATGCTGGTTTTTCCGACTCATTTAACCACTTTTCAGTTAAGGCAGTACTTTGGTACTAGTGCCTGCTTAAACGTGTTATACGACCCCTTAAAAGCGTCTAAACGGTACATTACTACTGTTAGTAAGTTCCCGGCATATGTTAAGTTTAACGGTATAGTACCCAAAGATAACGAATATTTAAAATGGCTAGAATCCATTAGTACCATAAAACCAAAGTTTACAGTAGCCGATGTTTGGGCTATGAAAAACCATAATACTTTGTATAGTAAAAAATACGAAGAAGAATACTATAACGAAATATCTCTACAAATGGATGATCGTTTAGCAATAAGAAAAGGTGCTGAAAGAGACAGCACAGTTTGTACTATTCATCAAGATAACATTGATTGGAAAAAAGTTAAGACTTATTTAAATTCGTTGTAGAATTTAATACTAGCAAGATTCTTCATTTTGCTTTCACACATAATATCAAAATCTTCAGTAAATGTCCAAGCCCATTCGTTAACAGGCTTGTTCCAGTAGTAATCAGAATGGCCACGTAACTTGCCTTTCTTGTAACCACTTTCTAGTAGTTTAGTATAATCAGGTTTTACATCGATCGGATGATCGACAATATAGTTTTCACGGCTAATGCTGTAATGACAAGCAGGCCGAACGCCACGCCAAGAATCAATAACACGTTTAATCCTGTCGTCGCCTGGAGTAATATATTCTCCGGCACTATGAACCCAGTGGTGGTGTATGTCGACAACTAATGCTACCTCCTTTTCAAGTTCGAGTGAGGCGTCGAGGCCCCACGAGTTTTCGTCGTTTTCAATAGTAAGTGTGTTTCGTGCTTCTGTAGACAACTTTGGAAGGACGGCTTTGATACCGGCTGGACCTTGTCTACCTGAGATGTGGACGTTACACTTGAAGTCTTGCCAAGTTTTACCGTAACCCATGTACCTGATGAGATCCGCATGATATTCAAACTCCTCTATACTTCTATTTACTATATCTGGATTATCACTTGCTAGTACTGTAAACTGACCTGGATGCATTGATAAACGAATGTTATGCTTTCTAGCCAAGTCGCCTACTTTAATAAGATGTTGTTGACAATAAGCAATTACATCTGCCTTCTGCCAATAGTAAGACCATTCAGGGTGTGTATAAACAGGAAGGCAGTCAGAACCTAAACGTACCATTTGTAGTTCTGTTGGAAGTGTACTTACATATTGTACAAGGTTATAATAAGATTGAATATTATGTACCATAATATCCCACAGACGTTCTTCAGCAACATCTCGTGTTTGTCTATTAAGCCACTGTACAGTTGTAGATCTTGTATTCAACGGACGTTGAATATCTTCTAGTAGTTTTTTCTTTTGTGTTTGATCTGGGTGTAAATACTTACAAGCGAAGCCTATTTTCATGTATACTATACCTAAGTTAAATTATATAGTACAATTATACTACAATTATATCGGATAGTCAACCAAAAAAGTTTCTAAACCTTGATATGTATCAACACTACAATTTGAATATTCTTTCCATTCTTTAGGAACTTTCCAACCCTCGGCATTAATATAAACAAATTGTGTATCAGGATAATGTTTGAAAAGTTTAGCACTATGATATATCCAATATTTTGGATCTACTGCTTCATCTGTTTTCTTTTTATATCCAAGTGTTCCTGAATAAATGTTATTCTGCATATTGTTGGCTGTGCCATATAAATCAAATCCCAATACTATAATAATGTCATGCTTTTTTTCACATGCTAGTAGCATCGAATAATGCCCGCTCCCCCAATGCTCTGCCTTATCGGCTTTATTAGGACCTAAGTACGGTAAGTCTGGAACTACTTGTAAATTAGGATCTTTATTATTATCTAGCCATCTTGCTCTGCTGTATATAAATGAGTTCTTAGTTACATCTAAGTTCGTTATTTCTTTAAGCATTGTTTTATCACATGCTACAAGATAGTTAACTGCTACGTCTCTATGAATAGCATTTGAACCGTATGTAACTCCGGCTATGTTTAGGCGTTTTAAATCAAATCCTATTCTACTTCTGCCATTGCCTATTACAAACGCTGGTCTCATTTTACTCCCCGAATGTATCCATTAAAGAAGGCCCAAATGTTGTAAAGGCATATGTTAAAGCAACGATTGTTATTACACCAAAAATCAACCATTTCATTTTAAAATCGTCTACAACCATTTTAAATCCTATAAGTTCGTTACCTAGTACTCTTACAGACATTTCTATTTTGCCTTCGTCTTCTTTATTGTTCATCTAATTCATCCTCGGTTAGTATATTACCGTAATGCGGCCATCCATAATCATCAGGACTTTCGCCTACGTATCTCCAACGTATTACTCCAGTGTCTGGGTTACGTTCATAAATTTTTGGTCTCTCGTCTATCATTTAATCTCCCCAAAAGATGCCCAGCGTGTTCCGCCTAAACATATCCAACCCACAGACTTTCCTATTTCAGGATTAGTGTTCCAATGTATATCCCCGGATGACCCGTTGATGCCAGGGATGTCAGGTCCCTCAGTATATGTTCTATCATTGAGAACTGGATTTTTAATAATCGTTGATTCCTGTGTTATGGTAATTTTTGGATCTCTATTAACACCTATTTCTAAATCGTGTCCGCGGCCAGTACCAATCCATCCTGTGTGTGCTTTACTTTTTCCTACTGTAACTTGAACACCTTCGTCCCACACATCAAGAGGCATTGTAGGTTCAATAGTGTTAACACCAATTCTACCTAACGGAGAAAAATATACAGTATCTGCTAAACTTGTTTCTCCTGAAACAACTAATTCTCTTAACGTTCCTACTTTCCTCAAATTTGAATCTATAACTGTATTGCCTAGTGATTGTTCTTGTAATACTACTCGCTTACCAATAGTTAAACTTCCGCCTTCGGGTATAATACTTTCTAGTTTAACTCTATTACTCATGTATTGTACTAGATCATCTTTAATACTTTCTGGTAAATTTATGTTACCCTTAACATCTAAGTCTTGTGCTACTGTTACATTTCCTAATACATTAAGATTATTAACTTGTGATTCGTTAACTACAAGCGACTCTGCTGTAATAGATTGTGTGTCTACATTTATAAAGTCACCTGTTCCGCTTACTGTTAATCTTTGTGATTCTAATTTCTCTGCTTGGAGGGTTTGACTGACATTTACTTGTGAGTTATTAATTGTTAATTGTGTGCCTGTTGAATGATCTTGTATTCCAGTACTTTCAAAGTTTTCAATTTTTCCAGGCTGTATTTGTGCCTGTGGGATAGCAAATCCAGAAAAGTTAATAGCACTATGTGGTATTTGGCCATCTCTAAATTCTACATCTATTCCACTTAAAAATTTAGCAGGGCCTTTAAATTCGTTTTCGTCTTGTGTTGTTAGTCTACCCAACATTAGTGTATCACCACTAAACAATGCTGAGCCTACAATATCTAATACATTTGCCCTTAACTGTTTGCCTGCTTCTAAACTGTTAGATATTTTAATATCACCTGCTACAAAGTTATTTTCAACAACAACAGTATCATTTAAAACCCTAAGTTGTAGTGATTTACTTTTATCTTCAATACCTGTAGACATGAAATCTCTAAAACTGTATGCTGAAAAATCTACTTTGTTTGCTGGCAGATAACCTGAAGCCACATGTGTTTCAACAAGGTCTGTAACAATCTTTTGGAAATTTATAGTTTTTAGTGCTTTCATTATAGCACTATTAACTGAACTTGATACAGTTTCTTTAACTAGATTAGAAACTGCTCCGTCTTGCTGTTGTGTTATCATTGATTTTCCTATACATAATCGATTGAAATAACGTGTTCAAATGTTTTATTAATTAGCGGCTTGTAAAATAAGTTTTTATGAATAGTAAATCCTGTACTACCAGCATCACTACTAAACTTCGCTAATTGCTTAAAGAACATCGTTCTCCTCTTAGTTTTACTTGATCCAATTAGTTTATCTTCTTCGATATGTAACCAATTGTTCTCATAGTTTTGTCTATCAACCGGATTCCATGTTCTGTGGTTCATAAACAAATTTTGTTTACCATTAATATTTATTGTTAATGGCAAGTCGGCCATCCTACTCTGGCTTGTTTGATTTTTGTAGTCTACTAGACTTGTAATAAATTTACCTTTAGTAACTTTAGCAATTTGATTAATAAATTCTCGTTGTTCATCTTCAGTATTAAAATATGTCATAGTTTGATCTAATCCCAATACTATATCGTATGTATTTCCCTCTTTAATTTCATGTTCTAATGTGTGCTCCATTCCTTCTATAGTATCTTTATATCCTGGAACACCTTCAAATGTTTCTGCGAGGAAGTTACGTTGACCCTCAGGACAGTATATTGCTCTTACATTGTGTCCTCTTTTGGCTAGGCCTGTTGCTACTAAACTACATCCTAAACTTAAAATATTATACGTTTTGGGATGATCTCCTTTAGCATAACCCAAAGCGGTGTCTATAATGCCAGTTTTTACATCGGCAATTTCTATAGTCTTTTTTGGGTTAGATCCTACAACAAGTCTTAGGGCGTTATAGTAGGATTGTTCATGATCATTCATATTTTTATTAATTCCTATCGGTTACTGTATTTACCAATTTAGATAGTATGAATGGGTTGGTGGAGGATACAGGAATCGAACCTGCGACCTCCTGAATGCAAATCAGGCGCTCTCCCTACTGAGCTAATCCCCCATGTAGTCTTATACAGTGATATATTCGATGTCAGCGTCTGCCTCAGAATAAGAATCTAATTCAACTAAACTAGTTTCTCTGTCAATAAACTTATACTCAACTTTTACTGGGTCAAACTCTTTCATTAGATCGAATATTAGTTGTGGATCAAAGTCAGAGCAAGAATAAACATCTAATTGAACTAATCCTGGGTCTTTTTCGTCCCAACAATGTAAAGCAATGTGAGATGTTTCTATTATTACTAAACCAGTTAATCCGGCGTTTCCAGGAACATCAACATATGCTGTAATTGGGCCTTGACAAATCTTCATATCTAATTTTTTTACTAAATCTGTCAACCAAGCATGACACCAACTAGGATCGTCTGGTGTTTTTTTAGTTTCTGCTCTTACAATTAAGTGTTTATGTTTTGTCATTTAAAATATTTATTTAAAATCTCTATTTGATCTTCGTAAGTAGCAATTGAATTTAATTCCTTTTCAAGTGTTTCAACAATATCACTATGCTCGCCAATACCAACAGTATTATTCAAATAGACTTCTACATTTGCTTTATGCTTTGCTATGTTTCCTTCAGCATGGATTTTCAAAGCCTCCAACAATACTTCTCTCATTAGTCTTTCCTTTCTTAATGGTGCCGGTTCCAAGATTTGAACTCGGGACCTACTGATTACAAATCAGTTGCTCTACCAACTGAGCTAAACCGGCCTGCTTAATTAAACGCCGTAGTCCTCTTGACTACCTTCACGCTCAACATCTAGTGTAACACAATGCCATCCTGCATCCCAGAAGTGCCTGTGTCTATTTGGTACATGGATCATGTCAATACCATGTGAGTTGAATGTTTTCTCTAATTCTAAATTTTCAGCATTTACTACGGCTGTTTTTTCATCTAGCATTAATAAGTTAACATCAAAAACTGTTTCTTCTACAAATCCTACCCAGTCATCTAACCAAGTTTCAACAAAGTCTGTAAACTCTGCATTATCTTCTTCACCTGGCATCCACCATTTACCTTCGTTGTGTTTTTTAATATCTAAGAAAGGACGTACTTGGTTTAAATTACTTTCTGGTAAAAATATTTTATCCCAACCTGGGAATGATTCAGCATAATGTCCAATATCTTGTGTAGTTAGTAACACACCTGGTTTTAGTACATTAAAAACGGCATCATTATGACCGCCTATAAACACACCCTTGTAGTTGAACTGCGGATATGCTAATTCCATGTAGTCAGCAATATCAACTGCTTGTTGAGTATCAGCAAAACATGTCTTGCCTACTCTAGTTAATTCCGGAGCACAAAAACCTGTCATTCTATCAGTTGTATGTTGCTCTTGTTCTAATTCTAATAATGTATCAATGTCACTATCTTTAATACCTAATCGACCTAATCTATTTCTGTGGTTTGCTGTTGTTCTTGTAAACTTCTTTTTGTTTTTAACAATAGACCAATCAAAGTTATCACCAAACCAGTTTTCAAGTAATGGTACCCAAGGCTTAGATTCAAAAGCAGAACCTGTCATAACAAGTTGATTACCCATAGTAACAAAATCGTCACGTGGATTAAGTGGTGGAACAGGTAGTTGATTTCTGCCCTTTTCATGTTGACCATGTTTATCACTTCCCATGCCCAACTTACCTTCTTCGTCCAAATAGTCCATTATACTTGTTTTGTATCCAAGTTCTTCTGTTGTAGTAGTATATGTTTTAGCACCAAAGTCTTCTACTACCTTTTTTAAGTTATCTAAATCTTCTAATGTTTCACTAGCAATACGTTGAAGACAATCTCTCGCTTTAGAGTTTTTAACATCTTCAAAAAATTCTGGAGGGTAAGTTGTACCAATTACTAGTTGTTTGAGCGGTTGGAATTCGCTCCATGAGTTTACTTTATTTGTCATTTAATGATTCTCTGTGTTTAGTTAAATCGTCGGGAAAATCCCTGTATAAAAAATGTTGTATTGTTTCTAGTTCAACATATTTATTGAAACCGTGATGCTCGTCCTCAATTTTGTTTTCGTTTGTTACTACACTAGACATAGCATCATCTAGTTGTTGCATATTTTTAAATTCCATGTCAATACGGAACTCCGGCAACTCCATTGATCGAAATCCTAATTTCATTCTTGTAATTCTATATGATTCCATTCGACCGCCCTCTACTAACTTGTCCATGAACTTATTCATATATCTAACGAACTCATGAGCTGTACACTCTTCGGTGTGATCTGAGTAAATAGTATAAACATCCATTTGATAACTTCCTTTTTTATTTAATATATAAGTAATTATCAGAGCATATAACGGAAAAACAAATTAATGAAAGTTTATTACGATCATATTTACGGAACTATGGAAAGCATGGATATCCGTTGTACAGAAATATTAGCAAAACACGTTAAACCAGATGAAGAACTTAAAGCATTAGATATGGGGTTTTTATGGTCTAAAGTTGCTGATGATGGAGAGATATGGTATAATAGTCGTTCTGTCAGAGTTGATTTAAGCACTTGGAAAACAAAAAGAAGGAAGCCTGTTTGGAATAATGTAAAAGAACTTAAACGTAACGATCCTCGCTGGATACCTATGTATCACGAATACATAAAAAGCAAGGATTTATATCCGTATCCTGGTGATGACGAAATACATAAAGAGAATAAACTGCTAGGATATTTTGACGACAACGACAAGTTAATTGGATTATCTAAACTACGTGAATATGTCGGTGCTTGGGAGACTTGTGTATTTGCCCATGATCATTCTATTCCTAATTTTGGACGAATAACACTTGACCACGAAATCCATCTTGCTACTATGTTAGGACATAAGCACATTTATATTGGTTCTGGGTATGAAAAAACTTGTATATACAAAGGTAAGTTAAAAGGCTTTGAATTTTGGACTGGTGAGAAATGGAATAGTAATAAAGAAGATTATATTAAACTTTGTAAACGTGATAGCCTTGTTAGGACTTTACAAGATCTCCATGATGTCTCCAGTTAACTACATCATCTAAATTTTCTTTACTCCAAACGTCATAGTATCCTCTCTTTTTAAGTATACCACTAAACATTTGTATTTTACTTAATCGTTGCATTAGTACAATAGGATATTTCCCATTGTTCATTATTACACCGTTAATATTTTCTTCTTCATCTGGATGGTCTTCTAATACTACAAAATCTTGCTCCATTAAATAAAGTTTATTTGTATTTTCTACCATAACACTTAAATTAGTAGAATTAATATTAGGAACAAAAATACAACATACATCTGTATCTTCATTCCAGCGTTTTGCTTTTTCTTTAAGGTATGAATCAATTTTAATTTCACATACTTCAAACTCTACTTTATTATCTAGTATAGCCTGTTTGGCAAATGGACAAGGTGGGAAGTTGTTTATGTCTGGGTTTGGTTGCGATACAAAATCGTCTATCCATTTTAGGATATAAGTTTGTGCTTCTTCTAAATTAAACATTGAATGTCTCTGAATGTATTTCTCTGCCAGTGTCGTATAACTTTGCTATTACAATAGAATTAGAAGTATATCTAACCCTTGCTGTAAGAATCATAAGTTCATTAAATGGCGTTGTTAAAAATGTCATCATAGAAGTTAGGAAGTCGCCTATAAGCCAAACAGTATCACTAGGGTACTGTTCTAACTTTTCCTTTAATTCTTCTACTGTAGAAAAAGTATCACTATGTTTATAATCTTTAACAATTGATTTTATATCCTCTGTAAAATTTTTGTGGTAGATAATATTTGTTTTTCCTAAATTGCGAAGTATGGATTTATTTTTGGGAGATAATCTCCATTTTGTTTCTAAATAAAGATCTTTAGGAAAATCATCCTCAGTCCATTTAGCATAATCTATATCGTTTTGAGAACGATCGTAAATCATATCATTGTCTATAATAATTTCTAAACTATTTGCTTTACAGCATTCTTCTATCTCATCGATATTATTACTTTTATAAACATAACTGTAATTTGGATTTATAACAAAGTACTTGTCGTGTTCTCCACGAAGAAGACCCCAATTAGCACCATGATTGGCAACAAGTCCGCCAATCTTATGTATTAAGTCTTGTGTAAACGGTATACTTAGCATTACTCCCGGCTTAGTAACTACAATGCCGTGAGTAGCAACTAAACTAGTATGTGCCATCCAAGATAATCTATGTAGATCACTGCCTACATTGTATGCTATGTTATTACTGAAATTAACTAAAAGTCCAGGCACAGTACATCTATAATAATATGCTGTTCTTTGTGCTAAGTTATATGTTTGTAGATCTGAGTTTTCGGAGTAAGTTAAAAACAAACAACCATTAACTCTATTGCCCATAGTTGCCTTTTCCTCTATTGTATTTTCATTCTCAGTTATTATTGTTAATGGCATGCTAATATCATTCCTTCTCGTAATATTAAAGAGTTTACACCGACATCATCGTATGATAGATAGTCAGACCTAGTATCATACGTTTCGCAAATTAATATACCGCTATGTTTGTGATTATTACTGTAAACACTATCACTATAATCACTGTCGGCTTCATTAATAACAGCACTTTCTTCAATAAAAAAGATCCTTTTAAAATTGGTAATTTTGGCCATTTGTGGTAACACTAAACTGTACAATATAATTTTCTTTAACTGACTATATTCTATCCATTGATCTAATATTTTGGTATTATTAAGTTCAATAAGATACCCGTCTTTACTATTCCATACAACCATACCTTTGGGTCCGACTTTATATTTCATCGATCTCAATTCTATCATAAGTTTAATATCAAGTGTTGTCACTCGTAAGTGTGACAAGTTGTCTACTTCCTTAATGTCATTGTCTCTGCTAACAGGTTTTGGTGTACTAGTCAGTTGTCTAGTAGCGATATTAATTTTATGAGTATTCATGATTGCCTTTTATTTTAGGTATTTAGTTATGCGGCGATAGGGGCGGCTTGAAAACGTTTTCCAAAAATATTTTTAGTAAACAATCCCCAATTAGCATCCTTAGGATGCCATTCTTTTTTAGGAATTTCGCCGTTGCTGAACTGCCATAGCCAACTACCAACACAACATGCTTCAGCATAATGCCAAGCACTTGCTCCTTGAGTAGCAGGAACTCTAGTGTAGTAAAGTTCATTCTGTGGTTGCTTAAATTTAGTACCATTAACATTACAAAATATATCTAAGTAACTGTCTGTATGATTATACAAATGTCCTTTATTGCTATGTATTATGTCTCTATACTCTTTGCTTAAATACAACCAGTTTAAACTGTAAGTGTGGCTGTGATATGGCAAATATAAAGAATGGCTAATTGTTTCAGCAATATAATTTCTGCTTCTTAGACTTACTTCAGTAAAGTTTTCTGTACCACTTTGTACAATATCTCTATATAATTGCGGATCCAAGTTAGGGGAAATAGGTGTTCTACCATCCCACATATTAGGGTTCATTCCTACATAATAATCAAGCCTATCTATACTAGAATATTCTTCTACCATAATTGCTGACATCATGTCCATTAGTCCTGAAAACACACCAACGCCATCTACTATATTCTTACCTGTTCCGTGAAACATGTCTGTTCTATTAATGGTGATAAGTGTATTATGCTCTGTCATAGCGTTTGCTAAAGCATGGGTTACGCCAAAGTCACTATTGCTAACAATATAATCGTGATTTTGTGCTATATCTTCTGGTGTAAAATTAGAAAATGGTAATGCGCCTTGTGAGAGTGTTTGGCCTACTTCTGTATCATCAAACCAGGTACAAACTACCTCAGTATTAAACCGATTCTTTTGTCTAGTGATAACATTCCTAATTGCGGAACCTAGTTGACCGTTACATACTATTGCTACTCTCATTTGATCACCTCTATTTTGTATAAATATTTATCGAAGATGTCTAATCAAATGTTAGAAAAAGAGTTAGGTAAGGAATATTCATGGATTTGAGTCTCATACAAGTGGTCACTCAGTTATGGCCATTATTTTTAGGATTTATTACGTTAGTAATAGTATTAGCAAAGATGCATTCTGCTATTACTGTATTAGAAGAGAAAGTTAAGGTAGCATTCGAATTAATTAATAAAATGAATGACAAGTAAAGGATTATTATGAGTAAAGACGATCAACGTGCTTGGGGTATGTTCAATATATCAAGCGGTAGCCAATTATGGACAGGTTGTGATTTATGTAAAACGTTTTGCCTTGGATTAGTTGCTGGACTTTTTATAAGTTTTATAGTCGTTGCTGTTATTTTGTAGTAGCAACATAAACACCATCCCATTCTTTAGATGGAGGATTTTTCTTAAATTCTTCAATTCTATCAGTAATGATTTCGTAATAACTATCTAAAGAACCACTGAACTGTCCCATAAGACTATCAATACAATCTTTACAATGTTTCCAATCTTGCTTACGGTAACTTTCTCTTAATGCCATATGTAATTTAACAAATTGCATTACAGTTGGTAACTCATGTATACCAATAACATCTGGGTCTAGTACTGTGTAAATAGCAACCGGTTCTGTTTTACCTTTAACAGCAATTTTATCTAACTCTAAAATTGTGTGTTTGTCTGATAAGTTTCTAGCAGTTTCTTCACCAAATAATATTTTCACGCCATATCCCTTTGTTTGTCCTTCTAACCTAGCGGCTAAATTAACAGCATCGCCTAAACAACTATAATCAAATCTTTGATCTGATCCCATATTTCCAACTACAGCATCGCCCGTGTTAAGTCCAATGCCTATGTTAATTGGTAGTTTATTTTCTGCTGTTAACTGAGTATTTAACTTGTCCAATCCTTTTAACATCAATAAACTGGTATCAACTGCCTTGTCGGCTTGTTGGTCTACATCTAACGGAGCGTTCCAAAATGCCATAATACAGTCGCCCATGTACTTGTCAACTGTGCCTTCTTTTTCCATAATAATATTTGTCATAGGTGTTAAGAACCTATTAACTAATTCTGTTAAACCTTGTGGGTTAGTTTTAAATTGTTCTGATATAGGAGTAAAGCCTCTAATATCACAGAACAGTAAAGTTAACTGTCTAGTATCGCCGCCTAATTTTAATAAGTTAGGATCTTTCTGTAATTTTTTAACCATTGCTGGTGCTAGGTAATGTTCAAACTGCTTTTTAATTTGTTGCTTTAATCTAAACTCTTTTACAAATCTGTTAAACACAGCATGAAATCCAACAATTAATAACATTAACCCAGGCATAGTAGGATCTATTAACCATAACTTAGACTGGAATATGTACGTTACACCGTATGCTATTCCATTTAAACTAGCAACAATGACAACTCCACTAAACCAATAAGGAGCAAATGCTATAATAATAACAAGTAACATGCCCATAGCAATAATTCCACCTAGTTCATACAAGTCTGCCCACATAGGACGTTCTACTGTTTCACCTAGTATAATAGTGCTTAATGTACTACCTATAATTTCATGTGGGTATTTTTCACCTATCGGAGTACCAACTGGATTTCCTAATCCTTCTGCTGTTAGTCCTACAATAACTGTTTTACCTTCTATACTTTGTAAACTATCTACTGTATAATTTAGTGTAGGGATATCAGCGTTCCAGCGTAAAAATAATCTACCTCTGTCGTCAGTTTTAATAATTCCTCTGTTAACAGGAAAACCTTTTACCCTAACACTATGTATTCCGTACGGTGTAGTTTTCATTTGATAACTGTCTACACCCATCATTACTCTTAGTGTTTCTACTGCTATATTAGGATATAAATCTCCTTGTACATTTATAAGCAAAGGAACACGTCTTACAACGCCATCTACCTCTGGTGCTGTAGTTATTACACCTACACCATCAACAACGTCTGCTAGTTCTTTTAGAGGTCCTAGCATACCTGAATATGTAAACAAGTTATTGGCCGCATCTTTGTTACCACCAACCATACTAACACCGCGTGGTACTCCAGTTGTGCTTTTTTGTATGCTACCTGTTTGTGCTATAACTACACCATTCTGGTATAGCGTTTCCATAAATTCTTGATCTTTGAGGAATCTATCTGCTTCACTAAACAGTACAGGTAATACAATAACGCCTGCTCCGTTTTCTCGAAGTTCCCAAATAAGATTAGAAATTAAATCTCTAGGCCAAGGCCATTGACCATTTGCCTCAATACTTGCTTCCCCCAATGTCACATAAACTAGATTATCGTCTACATAGGGTTCTTCGTTTTGTAATTGATAGTCAAAACTTTTTAGTTTTGCTGTTTGTACTACCCAAGGATTTGAAAATACCATATAAGCGATAGCAAATACAGTTAAAAAAGGGATAGTCCAATGTGTTAATATTCTAGATAATTTGCTCATAATAGTATTTACTAATTTTGTGTTACACTAGTTGAACATCCATTATTGTTTGTACAATCTTGTGTAAGTGTGTAATTTTGGTCTGTTGAACTGTTTTGGTCTAATGTTACTGTACTTGCTCCGCCTGAATTAGTTACACTTATTCTAGCACCGTGGTCGCCTGATCCTCGCTGTGTTGCTGTAATAGTATGACTATTGCCATTAACATCAATATCTAAATAATGGTTTCCAGTTTCTTTTTGATCTATAGTTAATGTATTGCTTGAACCGTCTAGATCAAGAAAAAATACTTTTGCTGAATTGTCTCTTTGATGTGTTGTAACTGTGTTAGAAGTTCCTAGTATATCTATATCACTATAATGACTCGAACTACCAGCACCAGCATTATATTGATAAAGTGTTAGGGTGTTTGTATCACCTTCAACTTTGACTTTTGCTTTATGCCCGCCTGTATCACTACTGCCCATTGTGCCTTGTCTAATCATAACAGTATTAGTATCCCCATCTACATCTATTCCTATACCATTATTGTTAGAAGATCCTAAACTGTCAGATCCTTGTTCTAATGTTATGTTTAAATTATCTCCAGTAAGTGTTCCTACACTAGACCAATCTGAGCCTTCAATAAAATTATTATCTCCAGATTGTACAATATCTAAATCTAAATTTGCTCCACTTTGTGTAATTCTAATACTATTTCCTGTAATTGTTCTATTCTGTGCTGTAGTTACAGATGTACTTTGAGAACTTGTTATAGATACAGATGAAGACGTAGCCGAAGAATATAACTCACTTACAAGGTCATCCATATCTGCTCCGTCATATGTAGTAGTAAATTGATTAATGTCAAATGTTACATAAAATTCACCTGTGTATCCGTTAGGTAATTCACTTCCAGACCATTTCATCCATAGGATTTTTCCACTTGTACTTTTTACTGCCCAAGTACCATCGCCAGTAAAATAAGCACCATAGGGATATACACCAACATTGGAATAACTAGACACACCTGCTGATGTGTTTGTTTGTGTCATACTACAATCGTTGCCACAACTTCCGCCGCCTGTGGTACCTTGGAAAGTCAATGTTCCACCAAGTTTGTTTTGTATGAAAGCCCTAACGGTATTGTTTGTGTTTGAGTAATTGACGTGGTTTTCGCCAGTGATAACCAATATTCCGCCATTTTCTACAAAATCATCATACCTGTCTTTACCGTTGCTACCAATATTGTTGTTGTATTTCAAATCAAAAACAACATCATAATTGTTAATTAGGTTATCTGGTACAGAACCATCAGTTGATAATGTAACTGTGTAACCGTCTGCTTCTAATTGTGCTTTTACATTTGTGTGAGCATCTTGATAGTTGCTGTGCAGAATCAAGGCAGTATCGGCAAATACTGATGTCGTAAAGAAAATCAAAAATAGAAAACTAATTAATTTGCTGTATCGTAACATCATTACCCCCTGTTCCGCCCAGTTCATAATTATATATTTCAACAACTCCTTGTTTGACATTTATATTATAGTTGTTGTCATTTTTAAATTCTAAATCAATAGTATTATTGCCATCAACTCTTCTGCTCCAATTCCAACTATCTGCTCTAACAATTAAAACTATGCCTCTTTCATCTATACCGGATTTTTTGTCTTTCTTTTTACCGCTTAAAGCATCCATGCTCAGTAATGCTATTAATTCTGTATTAATCTGATCTAAGATGTTAGGCAGTAAATCAAAATCTAAAAAATTAACATCTAGTTCGTTAAATTCTTCTTCTGTTGCTAATAAATCAGCATCCAACTCTTTAAACTCTAAAAAGTCTATATCTAAGATGTTTATGATTTTTACTTTACCTGATTCGTCTACGTCGTCTACTAGTTTTTTCTTTCTTACTATTAACATATTAGTAATTAAACTTTCATCTAATTCTAATTGTACAACGGGAGCCGGTGAACGTTCTCGAGAGCTAGTATATGTTGCCTGAAATGCTTGATTGAGAACAACCATACCAACATCTGTCTCAACCTCAATTTCGCCAACGTAACAATATCCTGAAATATCGCAAGAGGGAAGTAATATAATAGTACTGCCCCCGAGCTCGTCCACCGACATAGTGAAGTCCGTACCTCTGACTCCGATTGTTGATGTTGGTGTTTCTATTTTTACGTTTTGCCTAAAGTTTTTTGCTAATTTGCCTGAAGCATATCTAATTGTGCCTAGTTTTGCCTTTAAGTTTAAAGAGCCTTCATTGTTACTTGGGTCATAAACATAATCGTCAATAGTAAGTAAAGACTGTGCTGTCATATCTACTATAGTATCGTCTATAAATGTAAGTCTGTGTGCTCCTTGAAATGTTTCTATACGATCCATCATTTCTAATGACGTATTTTCTTGTGTTTCTATTTTTTCTCCGGATTCTCTTTTTAGAGTTCCTTGAGATTCTGCGGCTGTTACTATGCCAATTGATTCAGCATTTACTAAGTTCGGTAAAAGAATTAATAATGTTAATAACAGCCTCAGCATATTTCATTTAATCAGTCTGTGATATATCAACGTCATGACTAGCACCTGATGTAATCAAGTTTGTATTAGCATCATTTACTCCACTTACAGTTACATCAAAGTTTCCTGAAGATCCTGTGTGATGCATAGTTACACTATGACCAGCACTATCACCGTCGCCGTCAACATCTACGTTAAATGTGTTAGTTGAACCAACTACAGTTAAAGATACAGGAGCACTAGCACCATCAATATCAATGTTTGCTGTGTTACTATCACCTGTAATTTGTAAAGTAACATCTGAGTCAGCAGAGTTTCTAATTGTACCAACATCAATATCGATATTACTACTATCGCCTGTTGAGCCCGTATCAGTTACGTCAATGTCTACATTCCAGTTATCACAGTTATAGTTTCCAGTAGCATCACAATTTAAAACAATGTCGTTACTTGTACCTGTTACATCAATATCAACACTAGCACTAGCACCTTCAACGTCTGCCGCTAAAATGTTACTATTACCTGTTTGTGTTACACTAAAATTCATACTTGAACCAATTAAAGACACTCTAGTACTTGATGTACCAATAACGTTATTTGTACCATCTTGAACAATGTCTAAGTTCAACGTTGCTCCACTTTGTGTAATATAAAGGTCATTTGCCTTTGCGGCTGTAAGGCCCAACGCAACTAAAAACGATATTATTAAAAGTTTTTTCATAATTTATTTTCCTCAAGGTTAAAGTACGAAGAATGTATATCATTACCATTATTAATGTTCTTTTCTATTTTTTGGTTTTCGACTTCTTTGTCTACTTCTGCCCAAGCCTTATCTTCTTCGGCTTTTGCGTCTGCTTCTTGGTCTGATATTGTTTCTTCTACTTCTTTTTGTAAATCCAATCCTTCATTAGATTTAAACGCCCAAAGTTTCTTTTGATTTCCACGTTCTATTAAGTCGCATACTGCTAATTCAATGGCTAGTCTAACTGCCACGTTAACAGGTTCATTGAGTGCTACTCCTATTTCTCCTTCTACAGGTAATGTACCAGCATCAAACCATCTAAATACATCACCTTGTGTCTTAGCACCGATGATTGTTTTTGTGGTTGTAGATGTTAGTAATATTTCTCCTGACGATACTGAAACTAGTCTTATGCTAATTGTTACAGAGTCTCTTGTATATTGAGAATTTGCTCCAATGCCTAATACCCTTGCTCCGTTGCCGCCAGTTTCGAGATTGCTATCATATCCTACTATTGCGCCTTCTATCAACACACCAGCAAATAGTAATGGTCGTAATGTCTCTTTGTCTTCGTTTAGTTCCCTAGTTTGCCTAATAATTTGTCGTTCTTTTATAAGGTGATCAATTCCTGCTCTTTCAACTACTTGAAACCAAGTGCCATTTCCTACTTCTTTTAGTGTTTCTATCAAATAAGCATCGGCTCCTTGGGTTACTGCCGAACTTAGATGTGCTATATTTAAACCAGGCTTTCTTTGGCCTGTTGAATCACTGAACTTATAAACAGCCACAGTCATTGCGGGTCCATCTAGTTCTGGATGATTCTTGACATCTTTACTAGCATATTGTACACCGGCTATATTATACTTTTCTGTATAAAGTCTATTATTAGTCGTTGTAGTACATCCTGTTAAGAAGATTACTAAAATTAAAATTGATAAAATCTGTTTCATTAGAAAGCAAAATCTCCCACTGGAACTGACATTGTAGTAACTGTGCCATCTGACTCTGTAATTCTAATATTAATTACACCGTCAACTTTTTCCCAATACACTATATTGCCTTCTATTTCTGCTGTGCCTGATGTAGCACTACCTTCTCCAAACATGTTATCAACTAACTGTTTGGATAATTGAGCGTATATACGACTTTCTACGTTAACTAAGAATTTTTTAACTGTATTTTGAGTCGCTTCACGGTCTAGTTCTTTTTGTTTTTGTTCTTTCTTTTCTTTTATGTCTTTTTCACGAGAAAATCGCAGTTGCTCTACAGATAGAACGTGACTACTGTATCCATTGCCTGAATGAAATGATGGGTTTTTATAGCCGAATACTAGATCGTTTGCTGTTACACTAATAGGTATTAAACTACAGATAAATGCTGTTGCTATTACAAAGTTTTTCATTATTAACCCTTCTCATGATTTTAATTGGATTCTTTTTGGGATAATAACTGTTTATATTCTTCCGATGATACACAAGCGAAATCGTACAATACTAGTTCTGTATCGTATGCTTCGTTGATATGGTTGTTTACAATTGGATAGTTTTCCTGAGCAAAACTAATACAGGCCATTTCATTTTTAAATGAAAGACTGTCAAACTTGTAGACCTCGTAATCAGTACCTTCCTGGCTGATTACCGCCATTAAAATCCAGAATAATTTCATATATCTTCCCTAAAGACTCCTCAACAATATTTATCAATTCTACCTGTTGATTTAAGGTTGTGGTAGGAGAGGATCTATTAGGTTAAGTTGTTTAAAGGCCCATTGCCTTTCGTGACACCACATACAGTCATAACAATGGCCTTCTTTTGTTGCTGTACAACTGTGTGTTACTTCTATTAATTCTTCAGCATCTAGCCTATAATATAAATCAATTACATGGTACTTGTATAAATGTAAAAACGGTGTAACTAGTCCCGGAACGTCAACTCTCCAAGGTCGTTGCCCGTCTGCCATGCCTCGTGATTGTAGTGTATTAAACTCATCGGGAATATCAAAATCAAAACCTAGTGGAACTTGATGATTTACGCCGTCGTATACTAACTTAAACCTTTTTGACTTTATTAATTCACCTGTAGGACTAGTGCTATCTTTAGAATCTTTACTCCCTATGAGCTCGGGCTGTTGAAAGTATCCTGTATCTAGCATTGATGATATTTTTTTATGTACGTTTAAAGAATGTTGAAGTGAATTGTCTACTTCTCTTGGTACACAAAAAGTCTTAATTTTCTTTGTAGGATTTAACACTTTTAAAGCATAAAACAAAATAGCACTATCCATGCCCCCGGATACCATTACCGCTACTTCATCTACATCATCGGGTATTTTTAAATCAATTAGCCTCTTATCCCAATGCGGGCCTACTACAAAATTATCAGGATATGGATATCTTCTCATGTTTTAACCTTCAAACAAGTCATCGAAGTTATTTAGAGGTTCTACTTCTTTGTTAGGATTGTAGTTCATAATTAATAGTTCTGTTCTTTCTGGTCTTACACCAGCCGCCTCTGATCCGTCTTTTCTTACAGCACCATCTTCTTTAACTAACCCGTTATTTGTAATTGTTATTTCTTCGTGCCAGTGATACTCATCACGTGGTAACATCTTTTCAAGTTCATCAAAATGATAATAACTTAACGCCCATTTACCTTTTGTTTGTTTAAGTAAATCTATTAACTCTAAATGATCACCCTTGCCAAATTCATCTTCTGTATAATAACTTTCAAGTTTAAAATAAGGTGGATCAACATAAAAGAAAGTATCTTTGTGATCATACTTTCTAATTAAATCTCTACAGTCAATGTTTTCTACTGTTAAATGTTTTAGTTTGTCTAAGTATCTTACTTGTTGAAATTTTTCTGTAAACGTTTTAAACTTTGCTTTATAATTTTCATTATAATACATCTTAGACTTGTCAGTTAAGCCATTGCCACCTGCGAATATTTGTAATTGACAAAGCATATACTTTGCCGCTAAGTCATAATTTGGTATGGGAAAAGGTTGTCCGTAAATAGCAAAAACTTCATCTCTATATTTTGTAAAAGTATCACCATCATGTAAATCATCATAATAACTTTTACATGTTTCTTCCATTTTTACTGAATCTGTACTGCTACATAAAAATACGTTTGCTAAATGCCTGTTAAAGTCATTGTAAACATTTGTGTCTACAGGAAACTTACCACTCATCCAGTAACACCACATAGCACCACCAAACACTTCTACATAAGTTTTAGACTCACTAGGAAATAATGGATCAATCCATCTACTATGATGTTTTTTACCACCTATATAAGGAAACATTATTCACCTATTGTTGAACTTTCGTAAACTGTGTTTAACTGATTATTAACTTGAATAAATGTAGCACATTTTGAAAGACGTTTTAACATATTAGCACCAACATATGTACATGCCGATCTAACACCGCCAAGTATATCTTGAACAGTATCATTAACATTGCCTCTATAAGGTACAAGTACTGTTCTACCTTCACTTGAACGATACTTCTTTAAACCACCAAAGTGCTTCTCGTTTGCTGATTTAGAGCTCATACCATAAAACTGTACAAAACTCTTTTCTTCTGTTATGCCCACTTCTTGTGTAACATATTGTTTTGTGATTATTTCACCACCACCTTGGTCATGCCCGGCTAACATACCACCTAGCATTACAAAGTCGCTACCGCCGGCAAAAGCCTTAGCAACATCACCAGGACAAGTACAACCCCCGTCAGCAATAATATGACCTCCGAGGCCATGCGCCGCATCGGCACATTCCATAACTGCTGACAGTTGCGGATAGCCCACGCCAGTCTTAAGCCTAGTAGTACAAACACTACCAGGACCAATACCAACTTTAACAATATCGGCTCCATTTAAAATTAACTCCTGTGTCTGATCTGCTGTAACAACGTTGCCAGCAATAATTATTATGCCTGGATACTTTTTACTAAAGTTAGTAATAAAGTCTAAAAATCTTTCACTATAACCATTTGCTACATCAATACAAACATACTTTAACTTGTCTCCAACTTCTTTATATACGTCTTCAAACTTATGTTTATCGTGATCTAAAATACCAATGCTCATAGCAACATAATTTGTTCTCTCAGGCTTTGATGTGTCGTTAAAAAACTCTGCTAGTTCTTCAACTGAATATGTTTTAACTAAACAAGTAAAAATTCTCTGTTCTGCTAATGTGTCCGCCATGTCAAATGTTCCTACACCGTCCATGTTACTTGCCATCAGTGGAACACCTTCCCACTTGCTTTTGTTTTTAAATGTAAACTGTCTTGTAAGTTTTACATCTTTTCTTGAACCTAATACACTACGTTTAGGTCTTAATAATACACTACTGTAATCTAATTTTACATCAGGCTCAATTCTCATTGTCGCATACCCTTTTTCTAAGATCAGTTGTACTAAATTTGTGATCTCTTTTATTAAAATGGATTTGTATATCCCTTGACTTACAAATCTCCTTACCAGTAAAATCTTTTGTTCTGTATTCTTCACCTAGTATTCTAATATTAATAGGATACATAGATAAAATATCTTGTAGATCATTTTCTGTAGAATAAGGAACTATCTCATCAACATACTTTACAGCATCGAGTTGAGCATACCTTTCTACTAAACTTTGTATTGGTGAATTCTTTTCTTCCCTATCTATACTAGGATCAACTTGTAAACCCACAATCAAATGATCGCAAGTGCTTTTTGCTTCTCTTAACATTTCAATATGCCCAGCATGTAATAAATCAAATGTTGAACAAGTAAATCCTATTTTCATCTTTTAGTAACTCTAAAATGTTTAAATGTTTTCTGTACACATTTTGCTTGATAATAACAGTCAGCCAAAGCATTATGTAAGTCTTCTTGAATTGCTTTTCTTGGATCTACTGGCATTAAATTAAATAGTGTCCTTGAATCTTGTATTTGCCAAAAGTTCCACGGTGTAGGAGTGTTTAGTTGTCTATATAAA
>Ga0209657_1000613_pt1 | contig 23062 bp, 29 predicted proteins | sample SaaInlV_100m_DNA_FD_184650 | JGI IMG/M metagenome (GOLD analysis project Ga0209657, IMG submission 184650) | Marine microbial communities from expanding oxygen minimum zones in the Saanich Inlet - SI037_S3LV_100m_DNA (SPAdes) (version 2) | ecosystem: Environmental > Aquatic > Marine > Intertidal... | reverse complement strand
TCGCTAGATAAAGAGCCTGCCGTTGCAGCAAAGAAAAAGCCTGCTGCGGCATTGGCGGCTGAGTTTGACGCTGAGTTTGATGAGGAGGACCTCGATGACGATGAGGACCTCGATGACGATGAGGACTTCGATGACGATGAGGACTTCGATGACGATGAGGACCTCGAAGACGCTGAGGACCTCGAAGACGCTGAGGACCTCGAAGACGCTGAGGACCTCGAAGACGATGACGATGACGATGACGATGACGATGACGATGACGATGACGATGACGATGACGATGACGATGACGATGACGAGGACGAAGGCGAATCTGCTGACTTCGACTCCTTTGACGACGAGGCAGGTGAAGATTCTGCTCTGACTGCACAGCTGGAGGACAGCCTGTCGAAAGCCAAGGGGTTGTCCCGCAGCAAGGCTCGCACGAAGAAGAAAGTATCAGAATCTGCGAAAAAGCCTCCTGTCAAACGGAAGCGACGTAAGAAGAAGCAGTAACAGCAGCGTGACCGGGCGGCGAACGGGTTGACAGGTGAGTTGGGTAAACCCATTCATCTGCAACCGTTTCGCCGCCCTTTTTTGTAAAGGAAAAGTGTATGACAGATGTAAATGACATTCTTGGTTCTGGCGGCCCACCAAAGAGAAGGCCCGCTAAAAAGAAAGCAGGCAAAAGCGAAGGCACTGCTGACGGAAAGACATCTTCGAAGAAACCGACTGCCAGGCGGAAACGCAAGGTGGCAGCTCTGCCGAGTGCCGGCAAAGCCCGCCTGACAAAGAAGGGCAAGGAAAGCCTTCGTAGCCGCTGGAATGCTAAAAACAGCGGCACTTCCCGGGATGGGATGATGGGTCAGCTATTGAATTCTGCTCGTGAAAAGTTCGGGGCAGATCGCGTATTTGGATCGCGAGAAGAGCTGGAGCAGCTGGCCATCGGCATTCCCACTCCGTCGCTGGCCTTTGAGTATCTGGTTGCCAATGACATTTTCCCGCTTTCAAGCGTGATGATGCTGGCAGGCAGCTGGGGTACGTGTAAGTCCGCTTTGTCTTACGAGTTCTTCCGATGGTTCTACGAGCTGTCAGGTATCAATGTTCATATTGATACTGAGGACAAGTTTGATGCGGAGTTTGCTTGCGACATTATGCGAGCAGCAGCGGGCGAGAATCCAATTATCAGCAACCGGGCTAATTCAACCGAGCAGATGCAGCAGATCCTGACCCACTATTTGGGACAGGTACAGCGTATGCTTGTTGGTAACAAAGAGGCTCCCGGGCCCGGGAAGACTGTGCCCTGCTGCTTCGCCATCGACAGTTTGGCTGCTGCTGCTTCTGAGGAGAATCAGGAAAAGATCATGAAGGCTGGCAATGCTGGCCGGGCTCATCCTGTTGAAGCGTTGAAGAACACCGGTTACTTGAAGGCTATCAAGAAGCAGTTTGAGGGCTGGCCGTTTACGCTGCTGATTGTTAATCATCTGAAAAGCAAAACAGACGATATGGGCCGCACCCACGAGTACACACTCGGCGGTGAGGCCTTTAACTTTCATGAATCTTTTCAGATCAACACTGGGGTTTGGAAATCCAAGTTCAGCAACTCGCAGTTTAATGGCAAAGGTGTTCGCCTGAAGTGCACAAAGAATTCGTTTGGCCCAACAGGCCGGCAGATTCGTACGAGGTTCTTATGGTGGGTTGAAGACGACGAGCACGGGGCACCGCATGATGTATTCTTGTGGGATTGGAACTGGGCTATTTGTACGCTGCTTAACGAAGTGGAGAGTCAGGAGAAATCCCGGCTTAAAGACCGCGGGATAAGCATTAAATGTAAATCTCCTGCCGCTGATGTCGATTGCTTGGCTAATTTGACGGCTCTGGGCATGGGCAAGGATGAATACTTGCCTTTCCAGGAGGTCGGCCAGATGATCCAAGAAAATACTGAGGTCAGTGATTTGATACGTGACGCTCTAAATATTAAAAGACGCTATCACCTGGATCGTCCGTTTGACGAGATCGAGGCTGCGTACGTGGGGGGCGTTGAATGAGCGGCACGAATCCACTCAACCCTTTAATGGGTAGGATCGAAAAATTCGAAGAGAGCACCGCCCAGTCCGCCAAGTGGGAGGCTTCTCGAGTAGAATGGACGATGCGGCGATTGAAGCTGGATTCGCAGAGAAAGGAGATTATCTCTGAGCTGGGCTACGTAGGTAATCTCACCTATGAGGCTTTCTTGCGTGCGGTTCCTACTTTCCCGATGGATATTGTTGCTGAGCCCCGCAAGGGAGAGTTGCCCCTACATCGCGACCCGAGGGCGGTGCATCCAGCGTGGTTCAAGTCATTTCGCAAGTTGCCCGTTGTGGAAACTTACGAAGAGCATTTCGGGGAAAGTAGCAGGGAGGAAAGGCCATTCGGTATGGTGTTTCCTCGGAAAGGATTCTTGCAGGGACTGATCCTGCATAACGGCGACTGGGATATGTTTGTACCTCCGCAGTCTAGTTGCCACGTATTCAAGGGGGGAAATAAGCGATCAATGCATTTAATTGTTCAACCCTATCAGGGGTTCATTGATCACGTACGCAACGGCATCTCGTGGAGACCGTAAGCGTAAAATCTAGAATTTAAGAAGGAAAAAAAGAAATGGCTGTAAGTACTGAATTGGCTGCAAAGCAGCGAGAAGTCATCTTTGACGACATGGATGCCGTCACTCAGGACGTCGCCCTGGAGGGGCAGAGAACATTTGTGCAAGGGATGCAGGTTGCCGCAGTCCTTGCTTGGGATATCGGGGCGTTGGTAGACCAGGTCTACTCGGCGGAGCATTTTAATGAGGCCCAGCGAAAGCGGGAGGTCAAGAAGCTGGCTGCATATTGGAACCAGCCCGAGATGAACCCGACGAAGCTGTATGATCTTCGAAATGTCGCGGTAACTTTTGATCGGGAATTCCTGCAATCGCAGGTAGAGGAACCCTTGAGCAACGGCAGCTATCTATCGTGGTCGCACTTCAAGGAGTTGCAAAAAGTAGGCAACGAAAAGCGGCAGTTGTCAATTCTCAAGAAAGTTCGCAAGAACTCCTGGAGTGCCAACGAGCTGTCTTTGGAGCTTACGAGCAAGGGAGAGTCGGCTATCAAGCGTAGTGGCGGGCGTAAGCCCACGCTGCCGAAGACGCCGAACGCGATGCTTCAGAAGCTTTACAATACCGTTGGGCAGTCGAATAACTACATCTCAGCACTGGCAGACCCGCTTCAAGGGGTTTTCCTGGAAATGTCCGCTGAGGAGGTAGACGAGCAGTTCTTGGAAAGTATCGATGAGACGCTTGAGCGTATCAAGGATACTTCTGCTCAAATGAAAACCGCGGCAGCTCGACTTAAGAAGGTGCGGCAGCGAACTGTTAGCGTGTTGAAGAATGCCGAGGGTTCGCAACCGGAGGAGGCTTCCGTGGCTCTTGCCGCTAAGCAAACTCCGGGCGATGATGTGCCTCCCATTGAAGGGAAGGCCGTACTGGCCAGGAAGGCTCCTCGCCGTTCATCGAAGACTAGCAGGTAACTGGGAGCGAGTTGAATGTTTACTGTATGTGCTGTGCTTTATGGAGATTACGAGCCTCTCGCTAGGAAGTTACTGGAATCAATCAGGGGCAATCGGCATGTACGGGACATTCGCTTAGGGCTTAATGCGACAGGCGATGCGACCCGGGAGTATGTACACTCCTGGGCCGCTCGCCAGTTGTCGCAGCAGCCTGTCTACATTTATCAACCGCGGGAAAATGCTAATGTTGGCAAGTATCCGTTGATGCGGCAGATGTTCCGTCACGGCAACTTAGCCGACAGGGTTATGTGGTTTGATGACGATAGCTACGTGGATTCCAGTGCTGGTCTCGATTGGTGGGATCGGGCAAATGCGGTAAGTGCAAATCAAGTGCAGGTTGGGGCAATACATTCCATCATGCAGAGGGCCAGGCAGCATGAGGTTATCGTGCAGCAGCCCTGGTATACCCGGAAGCCCGTTAACCAGCGACATCGTTTCAAGTTCATTACGGGCGGTTGGTGGGTTGCTAAGTCCGACTTTTTGCTGAAGTGGGATTACCCGTGGGCGGATCTGTACCACAACGGTGGGGATTCCATACTGGGCGAGCTAATGCGGCAGCAGAAAAAGACGTTAGCGTCGTTTCCCGGCGGCCAGCAGTGCCATTGCGAATCCTGCGATAAGCACAATAACAAGTATGGTGCTCCGGCGGTGCATATCAACGTGGGCGGCAGAAAAGGCCGAAGGGGCATTGGCGTACGCGATGAGCAGTACGTGTGGTCAAATGGCAACCCGGACCCTCCACTAGACCATCAGAATTTTGAGTTAGAGGTGTATTGTTATGAGGTTTGAGTACCACGCTTTCGAGGTTGAGCAATACTTGGAACATGGAGTTCAGCCCGTGTTTGCCTTGAAAGACATGGAATCTGCTTGCAGTTACTACACCCTGACTAATGCGACCACTGGGGAGGCGGCCATTACAAGTCCGAACAGCGAGGTTGTTCGGATACCTGTGTTTGGTCTTGTAACGGAAGCTCCCGCAGGTGCAGATGAGATAACGAAACAAACAACACACGGCAGTTTGCTTGTGGGCATGGGCATGGAGGTGGCGATTAAATTTATCAGCCGCCTCACCCTGAAGAAGCCCATTTCACGCGTGGTAGTCATAATGGCTACAAACTGTCATGAACTAGAAAACAAACGATATCGGGCATACTTCGGTGTGACCCTGGAGGTACCAAAATGAATTGGAAAGATTTGAAACCAGATGACGGCTACTTCGCCGCCGTCAACATTGCTGGGGAAGTGTCAGCGGACCTGGTGTTCGGACTCTACGCAGGCGGCAAGCTTATGAAGAGTAAAACGATTCGCGGTTACCAGTGGCCCACGGGCCGACAGATAGGCTCGCTCAAGCGGGACCTTATCTTCTGGGAAGGCGTGGCGGAGTTTATGAATGCTGGCGGCCGCCTCGTCGATGTCCTGGCGGATATCCGAGATGGCGTGGCGGACGTGAGCCCAGACGACAAGCTTGTGTTTCCCGGTTGGACCTACTTTGACACAGGTGTCAATCAGAATGGTAACCGAGTGCACGAGTTCATCAGCAACGACAACGATATTCACCCCGTGCGTTTCGTACGCTGGGTGAGAAACGAATTTGTTGACTACAAGCTAACAGAGGCAGATATGGTGGAGGCAGATAACTATGTCAGATACGTCGGAATTAGAGAGGCCACCGATGCCGGTGATCTCGGTGGAAAGGGTACTACAACGGAGAGACAAGCTAGCGAGCTCGCTAACTGAGTTTCTAGGGCACAAAATTGAAGGGCCTACTTTCCAGGCATTTGTTGACAAGCTGCACGCAGGTATGCCTGCGAACAGCAGTATCCTCCGGGATACGCTGTTAAAGAGTGCCATGGATGTCCTGAAGAAAACACTGGACGCAGAGTTGCTTATCGACACTTGCTGGCGGATAGCAGGAAACATGGAGACCTTGAAAGACCAGGAGCCGGTCAATACGTGGTGGCATCAGAAAGACTTTGAGTGGGTTCCAGTGGAGATCATCGAAATTAATACCGAGAAGGGAGTTCGCGGAGGACTACAAAACATGCTTGTGTTTCGTGCTTTGGCGGGCTCTGTCTCTTCTATGAAGTTCGCCCAGCCGTGGTCGCTTCGAAAAACCAGGTATCTTGCCACCTTCAAGGATCCGAAGGGGAATGGGTTTGGATTTGGCCGCTCTCGGATCAATGCTCGCGGCGAGCAAAAGTCTCGACTGCTGTTGAGCGATCCGAGGCAGTTTTACGGGTTGAGGTGCTTCCTACTGCTTGACCCTGATAAGTCCAAGGGGGAACCGTACGCTGTCGAGGTGGGGCACTCTAGTGCTACGACGGCATTCAATCGGGCATTGTTAATCCGGCGAGATCGAGCAGAAACGCCCTGCATGAAGAATTTAGGCGAGTTCGAGTGTTATCATTGCCCTTACGGAGAAGATAACTGTGAGCTCGGTACTCACGAGTTGACATATCAGACGGCGATGTGCGACCGCTGCGGGAAAAAGGCGTTCTTCGACCCCGTGGACGTGGAGTACGAGAACATGTGCATTAATTGTGCATACGACGCAAGGAGGACATAATGGGTTCAACCGCTTTTTACGAAGGAACAACTAAATGGCTGCCAAAAGCACACAGAAAATCCGCTTTAGAACAACCGATGGGGACGGAGAAGCCGTCAAAGACAAGCAAAACGAGCCATGGCAGATCTCAATGCCTATTGGTGACTTTCGGTGGCACGGCTCCATCCCGGAAGTGAAACGGGAGATCGAACGCCGCAACAGCTACAACGTTCAATTCATCGAGTGAAAACGGCCCCTCGAATTATATTTTTACGAAGGAAAACAAATGACACTAAACGCGAGAATGGCGGAGGGCGATCGCCGCCTTTATAACCCGAGCCGTGACGTGGCTCACAACTTTCAGGAAGTAATGAACCTGGTTGCCGGTAGGCTTGAGGATCACAAGTGGCCCGAGCTGAACAACATCCTGAAACGCGAAGGCGTGACGATGGATCAGCTGGGAGCAGCATGTGGTGCTTATTGCACCTACTTGGCTTCCGCAGCAGATGCGGACAAGCAGGACTGGTCAATGACAAAATCAGTGCTGGAGTCCGGGTTCTTCGAATGCGAGGATGCGGCTCAGGTTGCTGTGCTGGCAATGATTGGTACTTGCTATGCAGGTATCCAGTTTGGCGGCATTCGTGAGTGTACCGTCGCGGGCGAGGGGCCGCTGGAAACTATCGGAGACCTGATGAAGCATGCAGAGGAGTTCCGCTATTATCAGGGCATGAGCCGACTGCGGCGTAAGTGGGAGAAGTTCAAACTTAAGATCAGGGCGGTCTTTTCCGCGTTACGGAGCTAAGCATGATCATCAACGATTGGGATCAAGTATTTACGCAAAAGTACGGACACGATTTTCCGGGTACCTACCTGTGTGTGGATACGGAATTCACTGGCTCAAATGAGCGAGATGATCTGATTGTTGAGATCGGCCACACAATGGTCGAAGACGGCCAGGTTGTGGACGAGATGAATGTGGTGTTGAACTGGTACCCTACGAAGCACGTCCAGGAGTCATGGCTTGATTACAAGCTGAACACGATGCGGCACGTGGTAGGGACCGGTTGGCGGTTAACGCCTGCGGTTGTCAAAGAAGAAGGCATCGATCCCATCAAGGCACTTCGCTTCTATTACAAGTTGTTCGCAACCTGGACAAAGCGGGGGTTGCCTTTTGTTGCACAGAACGGCATGACTGCCGATGAGCGACTGCTACGCGGCAATTTTAACCGATTTCTTAACAAGCCGTTTGAGTTCCCTGCGAACGGCTACTTTGACACAGGGGGCCTTTACAAGGCCAACCGGATATGGCAATCAAGCGAAGAGCATCTCATGGCCCTCAAGGGCACAATGCTGCCTCATCGCAGTGACACGCTGAAGGCGTACTTTCACCGAGTCATTTACACCAGGTGTGCGGGGGTGAAGTGGAACTTGAAAGCCATCCTGGATGAGTACGGAATCAGGGAGAAGCACGATTTGCGGGATGAGCAGTTTCATACCGCAGGTTTCGATTCCAAGTGTTTACATTACATTATGGAGGAGTACCGGAAGCAGGTGCAGCCGCACTCTAAAGCAGTGCCGCATTTGCCTGAGGTGCAGGAGCCCGGGGCTAACTGGAGGCGGGCGTATGAAGAAGACGCCGAGCGGTATCAGAAACAGAAAGACAAAGCACAGCCGAAGCAGGAGGCTAAGGCAAAGAAACCTAAAGCAAAGTCGTCAAAGGGAAGGACGAAAAAGCGGAAAAGGAAGCAGAGGGTAATATGAAACGAACGGATTATGTATCACAATCGGAGTTGGCGGAGTATCGAGATGAGGAGTGTCCAATTGTTTGCCCGCTGCTTGGTTTGCATGAGTTTATCCCGGTGGTCGATCATGACCACAAAACGGGAAGAATACGCGGCGTGGTGTCCAACGAGGGCAACGCACTGCTGGGCAAAATTGAGAATTTTTACGGAAGTCGGTGTGCCAGGGCTGAGTGGGAGCTTCCCAAAGTACTCCGGGCTCTTGCAAATTACCTGGAAGAGGATCAGGGGCCTTTGCACCCTGTGGGTACAAGGCAGGTGACGAAACGGTTCGGTCGCATGAAGAAGGACGAACAAATTGCTATACTGAAAAAGCAGGGTGCGGGTGGCTTAGCAATCATCGCCTGCAAGAATAGCAAAGACAGAACAAAGCTTTACCGGAGCCTCATTGTGAGGTGACGGTAAAGCGGGGCGGTGCTTGGCATAGGTCGCCGTCCTTTTTTTTAGCTATCAGCCACTTAAATTCCAGAATTGAAGGATCGACGATGTCAGACAAGCCTGAAGAATACCCGACACATGCTCCGATTGAGTTGCCCGAAGGCGAAGAGGTGATTAGCCAGGAAGAGCTGCACGACTCAGCGGCTAAGGATGTATCCGAGGAACAAGAGAAGCTAATAGCTGACATGGCGTTGCCCGCCGAGCTGGCTCAGCATCTAGTCATGAATGACCCGGAGTTTGGGCAGCTCGTGGCAAGTATGCTGGCATCCCGGCAGCTTTATGCAATGTGCATGTATGAGTTGGACATGCTGTGCGAGCGGCGAGATCTCAAGAAAGAGGAAGTGGAAGACATAGCAAACCTGGAAGATTTCCACATACCGATGCTTAAAGAGATCCTCATTAACTCGGCTGCCGTGCAGGCTCAGCAGCCTTTTGACGAGAAGCTGCTATTCAACGGCTTCGTCAAGACGGTGTTCCCCTGGATGCAGCGGGTGGTTGTTGATCACACCGCGAAGCAGGAGGAAGCCAGTAAAAAAGAGTTTGACGAGATGAACGCTAAGCGTATTGTCACGCCGCTCAAGTTAAGTGTGCAGTGGTATCCAGATTCCGTGACGGATACAGGAACAGAGCTAGGGCGAACCAAGCCTGTCATGCTAATTGGCTTTGAGCCGGCTGTGCGTTGGGTGCTGGACAAGATCACGGAGACAGCACTGGAGGACGGCTCCAATGTCAACCAGGCGGTGAGGCTGCATTCTGGCGGACCGCCGAAGTATTCGGATCCACGCGTTTGGTACGTGCCGAAGGGCGAGTGGCAGGATGTAGCTAATACCAACACTGAATTCGGCAAAATGTATGCAAAAAACGTTGCGGACAACCTGATTGACCCGGTGGACCTGCTGATTGTCGACGACTTGCGGCACGCCACACCGAGCAGTGACTTCTCTTCAATGCATAGTACCGCTAACGAGGGCCAGAAGAAGTTGAAGAAGTGGTCAGAGAAGTTAGGCTGCTTGTTGATCGGCTGTGTCGGCCTTTCTCGAGATTTGCAGCCGAATGAGCTGAACCGGCCTGAGTTTGAGACTCTGCGGGTTCACAACATCTTGAGAGCTGTACAGGCTGCGAAAATGCCCGAAGTAGAGGGCGAGCCCGCAACGTACGAGATAACCGTCGGGACGCACAAGTTCGGCGAAGCCACTCAGGAAGAGTTAGACGAGTACGCTCTTAAGACCATTATTACTTCCTAAAGGCAAAAACATGAATGTGTACGTGAGCTGGGCTTACATGAACGAGGCTCAGAAAGCTGAAGAGCGATTGGCAACGTGGTCGGAAGAACTGAACACAAAGAAGAAAGCGGATAAAGATCTGCGGGCTAAGTTGACCCCAGAGCTGTGTTTGCCAGAGTTGGCAGAGTTCCGGCAGGTTGAATCGGACGCCCCGCAGTACGACAAGTTGAATCAAAACTTGTTGGCTGTCAAATTAGTTACGCCTAACCTTGGCCGGACTGTTTCTTATCAGCTGAGTAGGCGTATGCCGGGTGCTGGCAAGCTGCCGCTGAGCTTGGCAGTCCGCAGCCACTTGCTCAAGACGTTTGAGGGTGAGTGGGACTACAATAAAGCTGACCCCGCAGGTCGAGTGCGGTTCATAGGCCATCCAGGCACTAAAGATTTCCTGGAAGCTTTAGATCACGCTTGTGTTGCGTTAGGGCATCCTTTCCCTGCTTGCTTCGCCGATGCTGAGGTTCGGGAATATGCGGACGTGCGTGAGGTATTAGACGCCACGGCGGTTAACGAGACGGACGCAGTAGCGAAGGAGAAGCTTGTGGCTATGCTTACAGGCTGGATGGGTCCGGCAGCAAGTGCGATTCGCGACAACACCACTATTTTAGCTTACGGATTTCTCCGCGGCTGGGAGGTTGAAGAGGATGAGCCAACCGAATGACGGCGTTGAGGACGAGTTTTATAAGTTTAAAAGCTTTCGCGTTCCCAAATATCAGATCAAGTTCGAGAAGGCTGCCACGCTATCGGACATACAGGGTTATGTGTGGTACAGTCCTGCCGCCTTATACCTATGGGGAAGGTTTACCGAGACTAACCTGGCGGAAATCATAAGTCGCACGGATATAAAAATCTTTTGGTACAAGTTCGACAAGCCCATCTTTGATCACTTCGGGCCAGAATGGAATCATTTGCTGTGGGCCGCCCCTGTGGAGGACTGGCCTAAAATTGTTGACGGGGTGTTGGAGACAGTGCAGTTCGACATACCGCAGGAATTGCTGTACCAGTATGCCCTTCAGGAATTCAGAATCATTGACCCGCTGAGTGTCGACAAGGCCCGAGTAGTTCTTGCTACGACCCCTGAGGTGCAGATACAGGCTTTCGCTGTATTATCCAACAAAGGCCAGACAGCCTTTAACACGAAGGCCAAGGCTGTGCGAGGTAAACGTCCCAGTATGAGCACCTTCAAGCCACAGGCTGTGCACCAGAAGGCGGCTAAGCTGTTGTTTGCGGGCAAGAACCTAACGCAGGACGACGCTTTTCAGCGGTATAAGTCAATCATGGAGCGGTTAGCCGATGCTTCTTATTCCGTAGACGCGAACAATAAACATCAAGAATTTATAAGGAGACACGGGTCGTGAATAGGGTCGACTTAGATAAGGTTCCGGTAGGCAATGGCCCGCCGGCAGCTGCCGAATTCCCGCTTCCGAGTTTGCGTCAGTTCCTGACGCCGGACCAGACGGTGCAGGTTAAGACGTTTACCAGCGGCAGCGTTAACCAAGGTGGCGGTAATTTGGACGAGCAGATTAACAGGTGGGTGTACGAGACAAAGAACATCATTGCTACTGTGAGCCCTTTGGCTCAGACACCTAGTGGTTATTCCCTGTCAGTGACTTACGTGCAGGCTGCGGGGAGTGCTAGGAATGTCTAAAGTTAAAGACAAGTGGCAAGCTTATCTCGAACAGCTCCCGGATATGCCGACACGTGCACTTGCTCCGCGGGAAGAGCCGGATGACGGCGATAACGAGATGCAGGCAACTCTAGATAAGCTGCCTGCATCACTAGCCGCCAAGGTAGCTGCCGCGAGGGAGTCCTCAGCGGAGACGCCGTGGGAACGCTTAATCGAGCACAGGTGGTGCCTTTGCGAGATGGCCGAAGGAGACTTCCCGCGGGTATACGTGTTTAAAGATGTCGAACGCATGGCGGCTGCCATTGCCAAGCGGGAGGGCAGCGAGACCGCAGTTTGGCCATTGTTTGGCGTTCCGCTCGGAATCTCGAAGTCGTTAAACACGGCCGACGGTAAAGTGATCAGGTATTTAGTTCTGCCAAACGGTAAAGCGGCGGTTGTTGGCAAAGATGTCAAGTTCGAGATAATTGATCAATCGTTGTTGCCGGCAAACATAGCGATGCAAGACGAGGGGTGGTTGGGGGATCCGGAATATCTGGAAGGTAAGTCGTATTACGAGGAGGGCTTCATAGAGGCTGACTCGTTTACTAACGATCCAGATATGGAGGACGATGGCGACGAGAGCAACGCACCCAAGGACGCATAATTTTTTTTTCAGCTAGCAGGAAATAACATGGATAACGCGGTAAGAAATAATTCCCCTGACGTGACTCAGTATCATGAAGGGGTTGCAGGTATGCCGGGTACCATGATTCCCCGTGCCGGTCATGAGGGTTCTTCGCAGGGGTTTAACCCCAACAATCCAAATAAAGTGGTCGTGGACCCAGATCAAAAAGGCGGCGGTTTCGAGCTTGATCTGGACGCTCTCGCGGGTACGAAGAAGCAATTCAATTCTGCGGCGGTGCGGGCGGGAGTAATGTCTGACCCAGCTCAGTTTTATCAGGGGCTCGCTGCCGCACAGAAACAGCCTACACCCCCCATCCAGAAGGAAACTAACATGCATACTGATCCCAGCGGTCATCCGATAGAGGCTACGAACGTCGCGACTCCGAAGACCTTGCAGCCTTTGCCGCCGGTCCGGTGCAAACCGACGTCGCCCCCGCAGCCGGCAGCTACCGCGGACTTAACAGGTAAATTGCAGGAGTTACTGGCCGTGGAGAAGGCAAGGGCACAAGAGACGGCAGACGAGCAGGAAGACCTTTTCGCTCGCAAGCAGGCAGCAGCCGAGGCTGGTCGCGTAGAGCCCATTTACTATGACGGCGGCCATTACCCGCCACCCGACAACACCATGTCGCCAGCAGCACCTGTAAGGGAACGGAACACATCAGTGAGTGATTCGTACGTGTTGCAGCAGCTGATGGCCGGGATGACCCAGCAACGGGAGACAATCAATGCTCTGGTAGCGTTGCAGACTGAGAAGACCGCTGTCGAGGATGTAGTTGTTGAGGACGTGGTAAAAGAGGAGGAAGCAGACAACTACCCACAGCACGGCATTCCTTTTTTCGAGGGCGATAAGCCGCAACGTCCGCAATATGAAACCTATTTTGAAATGTCGAAAATGGGTACAATGGCAGCCCGTTACCATGCTGTAGTAGAGGGGAATGACTGCTTGGCGTTGATTTACGACACTCGGTTTGAAGACGGGTTTCAGTACTTGCCTCCCAGCCTGGGCGAAGAGCGTATTTCGGTATCTGTTCCGAAGCTGAATAAAACCTCTTATACTTGCTCCTCTCTGGGTCTCCATTGGACTTTAGGGTGCATGGATGTGGTAATTTTGATTAAACATAGCGAAGGAGAGTGACATGAGCATGGAGAAAAACGGGGCGATAAGCAGTAGCACGCCTAATTCCGGCTGTTGCGGCGGAAGTTGTCACACGGAGAAGCAGGCAACTACCCAGACGCAGCTCCGGTTCCCTGACTCTGCGGAAGCCGCAGATCAGTTAGAAGGCGACCTTACGAAGAAAGCTATCGACGAAGTTCAAGCAGAATCTCAAAAGCCTACCTGAGGCTAGCCTACTTTCCCCAACAGTTGTTGGGTTTTATCGTCACGGAGGATCCCTAGATGTCCATATTGTCGAACCAAAGTCCCTACCTCCAAGGCGGGGGTGCGAGTAATGGCGACCAGGGATTTACTGATCCGTTTCAGGATATGGCCACCACCCAGATGCCGACGACAATGAAGTCGGCATTGTGGTGGTCCGAGTACATCTGGTCCGTGATGGGCACGTATCGGATGGCCATGGAGCGTATCGTTGCGTATTTCATCACCGATCTCGAGATCGGCGGCGACGCGAGCGACGAGGAGAAGGACAAGTACGAGGAATACCTGGCTAATCAGCTTAACGCATTGAGCTTCTTAAGCTTGATGATGCGTGACAGGCTTTGTTACGGCAATGCCTTCGCCAGTGTTGTTGTGCCCTTTCGTCGCTTTCTGCAATGCCCCAAGACAGGCGATCTCTACCCTCTCAAGGTTGTCTACAACAACTTCAAGTTTACCTTCACGGACAAGTTTGAGTTCCACGCCACATGTCCGAAGACTGGTTGGCGGGGTAAGTGGGACGTGGTGGACAAGCCACGGGAAGAAGCCGATCACCTGATTCTCAAGCGATGGAGTCCGCATGAGATGGAGTTGCTGCACGATCCGTACACCGATGAGGTTGCTTATCTGTGGCGAATCCCTGAGTACTACAAGAAGATGGTGAAGAAAGGGAACCTTTATCATCTGGAACGTGCCAGCAAGCAGGTTTTGGAAGCCATTCGTACAGACAAGCTGTTTCGGTTCAATCCGGACTCTATCTTCCACATGAAAGAGCCCACCCTGGCCGGTATTCGGAACATGGGATGGGGACTGCCTCGTAGTCTGATCAACTACCGCCAAATCTGGTACGTCCAGGTGCTACGCAGGTACAACGAAGCGATTGCACTGGACTATGTAATCCCATTTCGTTTGATCACGCCAGAGAGCCGCTCAGGCGGCGGCGTAGGCAGCGTTTCTACTTCTGACCCAATGAGCGTCTACAATGCTGGCGATTTCCGCAGCCAGGTCAGGAACATGATTAACAAGCGTCGTCGTGACCCGGCGTCATGGCAGATGCTGCCTTTCCCTGTGAATTATCAGATGCTCGGTGGTGATGCCAACCAGCTGGCTCCCACGGAATTGATCACGCAGGGTTTCGACACGTTGCTCAACGAGTCGGGGGCTCCTGTCGAATTCTACAATGGCAGCTTGTCCACGCAGGCTGCTCCCGTTGCTCTCCGGTTGTTTGAGTCGACTCACAGACAGCTGGTGAGTGACGCTAATACATTTCTCCAATGGCTTGGCACCTCGATATCCAGGATTATGTCTTGGGAAACTGTGGACATCGGACTCAAACGCGTCACGATCGCCGACGATGCTGCGAAACAGATGGCTGCATTGCAGCTCATGATGGGTCAGCAGCTTTCTGGCAAGTCTGGACTGGACGCGGTGGGCTACGATTGGAAGACCGAGCAACGTCGTATTGCGGACGAGGCTCGTATCCAGCAAGAGATGCAGGCCAAGCAGCAAGAGGAAGCCGAACAAGCTGGGATGGCACAGCAAGTTTCCATGGGGCTAGACCCCGCTACTGGTGCCCCTCCTGGCCAACCACCGCAAGATCCGGCTGCCGCCGGAGGCGGTGCTCCGGCTGGTGGCGGCGGTGCTATGGCAGGCCCAGAGGCGGCTCAGGCAGGCGGAATGCCGGTATCTCAATACATTCAGTCCATGGGGCCGAATGCGATGACGACGCCAAACGATCTGCAATCAGCTGCCGAGATGTTGGCTCAGGAACTCCTGGGACTGCCAGAAGGGGTCAAGGACTCGCAGCTTAGGGAGCTCAAGCAACACAATCCCACGTTGCATGCAATCGTCAGGGAAAAGATGGACGATATGCGGAATCAAATGAAACAGCAGGGCGGAGCCATGCTGCAACAGCAACAATTCGGCGGCGGAGCCCCGATGGCTTAAGGGGTAGATGTTGACGATTCGAATTGGGTTTATATGCCCTACATACCAGGCGGTTGCTCTTCATACGTATACCGAGCTGGCGTTGCGGTCGTTCTTTACAACCACGCCTGGCGGCGTAGGCGTAGTGGTGGATGACGGTACGCCGGGCTGGGACTCTGCATACGAGGACAAGCTCCAAAGCATTGCTACGGCGACGGGTGGCGAGCTGCACACCTATCATTTCAAGAAGAAGCTAGGCCTGACCCGCAGCTGGAATTGGGGCCTTCACAAGTGCGACGAGCTTGGCTTGGATTACGCCATTGCCGGTAACAATGACATTATCTTTACGCCTAACTGGCATCAAGGGCTGCTGCACGCATTGACGAGCGGTTACACGATGGTAGGCCCCCTGACTAACGCTCCGGGGATTACAGCAAGAGGCAGGCAAGAGGTCGGTAGATATTATCCGGGCTATGAGGTATCAGACGAGTCCGGTTATTTAACGAGAGTTGCAGACAAGCTCTATCAGGATAACCTGGGAAAAGTGGTAGAATCGGAGGTGAACGGGTTCTTTCAAATGTGCTCGATGGATAGTTGGCGTTCTAACAAGTACTCTTCTCGAGAGTATTACCGAGCGGTTAACAAGTATAATTCCAAGGGTCGAAAGAATCCAACGCCGCACATGACCTTGAACGAGGACGAGTGGCAAGGGCGGGCAAAGGCTAAAGAAATGAAATTAGCGATAGTTCTTAGCAGCTTCATTTTTCACTACCGAGCGGTAACGCGGGGTGACGATTACAAGCGAGGGCAGTGGTACAGGCGGGAAAAATGAAAACAGTAGTCTACAGTTGCGTAACGGGTCAGTATGACAACGTTCTCGAGACCCTGCTCAAGAGTCACGCCCGCTCCGACGACGATACGGATTTCGTCTTGTTTTCGGACCGTCCGGATTTAGCAGCTCCTGAGAGTTTCACGCAGGTTGGTGGTCATTTGACATGGAAGATTCTTCCTGTGAAGTACCGGCATCCGGTCTGCAACGTTCGGACAGCCCGCTGGCACAAGATCAACAGCCATTTGTCCGTGCCGGAGTACGAGGCATCTGTTTGGATTGACGGAAGTCAGATCATCAAGGAGATCAACGTTCGCAAGCAGATTGTTGAGCCTTATTTTGCTCTTCCGGAGAGTGCACAGCAACCGATCGCCACTTTCAAGCATCCTGACCGTTCTTGCGTTTACCAGGAGGCTGTGGCTTGTCGTAAGCTGAAAAAGGACAATCCGGCGGTCATTGTCGAGCAAGTGAAGAATTACCAGCTTGAGGGTTACCCGCCCTACAACGGAATGGTCGAAACTGCCTGTGTTGTGAGAAACAATAGTCTTGCTACGGTAAAGTTCAACGAGGCGTGGTGGGCTGAGTTGGAGAAGCACAGTCGCCGTGATCAGTTGTCGTTTAATTATGCGAGTTGGAAGACGGGAATCCCTTACGGACGCATCCAAGGGCACCGAGCTCGCTCTCCTTACTTCGAGTTCATTCCTCATAAGAAAAGGTAGAACTCGTGCTCAAGGTAGGTTTATTTGCTCCCTATTGTCGTAGTGAGACGACATTAGCGGCTACTCAGTTTGCGGACTGGCTGGTACGTGTGGGCATCGATGTATCCTATCTTGTCGAGGGCGGCGTTGGGCGTGGCATTCATACCGTATGGGATGAGTCCGTTACCCGCCATCACGGTCCAGCCTCGACATATCGCTGGGCTTACGGGGCGACTCATTTGTGTTGGTTTTCTCCTAACGGCAAGGTTTTTCGTGAGTCGAAGGTTGTGGCTTCAGCGAGTCAGCGGCAGTACACCCGTCAGTTGTATTTCCCGACCTGGAACAACTGGGGTTTGAAATCAACCGAGTTCCTGGAGATGGTAGATCGAATCGTATGTTTCAGCCGCGACATGCATTTGTGGTTAAGGGAGCGAGAGCCTGTCAATTTCCTGCAAGGCGAGCGGACGTGGGGCAATTTGATTTCTCCCGATATTTCTTTAAAGCCTCGGCACGGTTTCAGGCACAAGGGTGAGATTCGTTTACTAGCGGTTATTCCCCGCACGGTTCCTGAGGACATGGGTCCTTCGATTCTGGACGTCTTTGATTTTCTGTTAGCGACTCACGAGGAGTTACGTTTGACTTTGTTGTTGGAGTCAAGTTGGCCTCGCAGTTATCGGCGGCGTGTAGCCCGGCTCAACCGTTGTTACGACGACCGGGTCAAGGTGCTAACGAGTCTTCCGTACTACAGCTGGGGGAGTCACATTTGCGACCAGGATTGGGTATACATTTGCAACACTCGTCATTGCTACGGTTCGTTGTTATCGGCGATTGGTATGAATTGTGTTCCTGTAGTGGCTCACGACGTTCCTCCGGTCGGCGGTCACATTCAGGACAAGATCAATGGTAGGCTGATTCCTTGCGAGTTAGGGGACGAGGGTTATCCGGTTGCGAAGGTACGTCCGGAGGACATTGCTGAGACTTTAGACAGTGTTTTGCGGGATGATTCGCTTAATTTGAAGTCATTGCAGATACAATCCAGGGTAGTGATTGATCGCAGGCAGAGTTCGTTTGAGCGTATGATTTTGAAAGAGTTCGTTGGATGAAGGTGCACGTGAAGAATGTGTTGGTGAGCGGCACGCCCGGGGCGAGGAGCGGGGAGTGTGCTGGGGTTTTGTCTCGACAGGGTTGGCAGATTTTGTGGCCTGACCAGGACATCGATATTCATCAAGGCCAGGAGTATTTGGCTGCCAACAGTCAGAACATTGAGGTGGAGAATATTCACAGGTGCATAGAGAGCGATTTGGATACTTCACGGTTCTCGGCTCGGCTGCCTGATTACTATACTGTTCCTTATCCTGGCCCTGTGGAGTTCATCTCTAAGTTCCAGGGTCAGCCTGCTGTAATTACGGGGTCATGCCTTGCTCCCTGCTTGGATTTATGGCGTCCGGCTGCTCGCATTGTAGTAGACATACAGGCTACTATGGCTGAGGATCTGCGTGTGTTGCGGGAGGGGAGTCGGGGGCATTTTGCTGACGATCAGCTGGCGAGTATTCGGAGTCATCAGCTGGTTAAGTATCGTTCCCACCTGAAATTATTCCCCAAGGTGTTTACAATGACTAATGCCGAGGTAAGCGATGGTCGCTTTGACGGGTTAAGCGATTTCTTAAATTCCGTATTTTAAGGTAGGGTCAGCCAGTGCGAGAGAAGATACGCCCCTCCGGCGAGTACGGACCAAAAACATTCCCAATTCCAGATACAGAAGGAAAACCTATGAGTACTCCAGAAAACCAGAACAACCCGATCGAGGATAAGATGGCGGAGAGCCTTAACCAGGCACAGGGGGGCGGACTACAAGCTACACCAGTTCCGCCGGCACCTACACCGGCACCTACACCGGCACCTGCGAGTGCTCCAGCACCTGTGGCAGCACCAGCACCGCCCGCACAGGCAGCTGCCGCCCCGGCACCACCGGTAAGTGCCCCTTCGGGGATGGCTGCGGTGAATGTGGGGAATATTGCTGCTGCGTTGGATCCGAGTGCTCACACGCCGGCCGCTCAGCAAGTAGAGGTCAATGATGCATTTGACTACGATGTGGCGTTTAATATGGCCTTCCTTGGCTCTGGACAGGGAGGTGCACGCCTAGCATCCTCATTTCACGGGTTAGGTTATCGACGAGTAGGGCTATTTAATACAGCTGAGAGCGATTTCCAGGGGCTGCCGGACGAAATTGAACGTCACACCTTGGAGTTGGGCGGGGCAGCGAAAGATGCCCGTTTTGCCGAGCAGGCGTTGACCGGGCACGAGGAAGAGATCTGGGATTTGCTGCAACGATCGTGGGGAAATGATGTCGATTACGGCCTGGTATGCGTCGGACTTGGTGGTGGTACTGGTTCTGGTACTAGCGGGAAGCTGGTCGAGATTGCTCGTCAGTATCTGGAGAGCAAAGGGAAGCCGCCGCGAGTAGGCGTGATTGCCTCGATTCCTGCCTACACTGAAGGACAGCAGGTTTGTCGTAATGCTGTCACGGCATTCCAGAAGCTGCTGGAGATGAAAGTCAGCCCGCTGATCCTGATCGACAATGCTCGGATTCACCAACTGTACAAGCCTGGCATGACTCAGCTTTACAACGTGGCCAACCAGACGGTGAGCCAGTTGTTCCATCTGTTCAACCAGCTCGCTGCTGTCCACAGCCCACTGATTACGTTCGATCGCAGCGAGCTTGCTCAGCTACTGGATCATGGCATTTGTGTCATGGGAGCAGCCAGCTTGCAGAACATCACATCGCCTGCTGATATCTCAGCGGCGATTCGGGATCAGCTGACCAACAATGTTCTCGCCGAAGTTGACCTGAAGAAGGGTACCAAGGGTGCTTGCTTGTTTGTAGGAGATCAAAATCACCTCGACACGCTCAGTCTCGACTACTTTGATGCAGGTTTCACCCAGATGAACCGAACCTTAAAAGGTGGAACCTCGGTGGTTCATCGCGGCGTTTACATTGGGTCCAGCCCTGGTCTTCAGGCGTATGCTATGATCAGTGACCTGCAACCACCCGTGGCCACATTGGCCAAATTGGCAAAGGAAGCCAATATTTCTAAAGCCCAGCTCAATGGAGGACTGGCAGACTTTTTGGGAGTGAATGACTGATGTCTACTGCTACTACGCTACCGAACCCGATGACGCAAGAGGACCAGGATAAGGCAAAAGCTCTGTTTAAGGCCTGGTTTGCCCAGCACCCTGACGTAAAAAACCCGTCGGACATTAATTGTCAAACGAAGTACGATTACTTCATGAAGTCAGGCTGGGAGAACCTCCAGCTGATGCAGCGGGCTCGCAAGTCTAATGTCGAGCAGTACGGTTATCCGTCGCCGTGGACAAAGCCGGAGTTTTGGCTTGAATAAGTCATGGGTTGGGGGCTGCCTCGTTTTTCATGTTGACGGGGCAGCCCTGTTTTTTAATTCTGGAATTTAAGGAAGGAACTGACGTGCACGTAGCTAATAGAGCTTTTTGGGAATATTGTGAAGAGAAGTGCGGATCCCCGTTTGAATGGACAAAGCCCGGATACTGGCATGCGTAAAATCCCTTACGATACGCAGCGTTTTAGGTTTGCCGAGCAGCTCCTCGCTCATTTTGGCTGGGGGTTGCCGTTGAACCAGCTGCATCGCTGGCTTAGCGAGGATGTCCCTTTCTTCGAGGATAAGACCCACGATCAAAGCACGGCAATTCACAAGCACTTCTACAGCCTATACGATGGGGATAGTCCGTTTCTGGAGCTGTATCATGAGTTCTTGCGGGAAGTCGTCTTGCCTTGCGTGGGTGAGGGCATTGTTTTCCAGGCCAAGCCAACGTTCCGCATCTGCCTCCCAGGCAACCTAGCGGTCGGGGAATGGCACAAAGACAGCGATTATGCCCATCCTAGGAGCGAGCTTTCCTGGTGGTTGCCGCTCACTGACGCGTACGGTACGAATACCGTGTGGAGTGAGACGGAAGAGGACAAGGGCGACTTCCAGCCGATCGACGTGGAGTTTGGCGAAGTGCTAAGCTGGAAGAGTGCAGTGCTACAGCATGGCAACAAGACGAATGAGACAGGGGTTAGCCGCGTGAGCATAGACTTCCGGGTCATTCCGTTTAAAGACTACGCGGCGTCATCCTCTGCGTCTTCTCACATGAATTTGAAGTTTGAGGTTGGCGGGTACTACGGCCTCATGAACGATGCGGGCCAGGTATCCTTTTAATTCTGGAATTTAAGGAAGGAAAACTATGTTTGGAACCAACGACCCGCACTCGCTATCCAGTGAGCTGCCTGACCTGATTAGCTTCTTGGACACCAAGTACCGCGAAGATGAAGAGTATGAGGGCTCGTTCAAGGACTTCTGCACGAAGTATCTGGAAGAGAACCGACCTAGCGAGGTGTTTGCTGTGGACAACAACTACGGCATTCTGCTGACTAACGGCCAGCGTGTGAAGCTATGCCCTGACACCGAAGGGAGTGTCCCAACAAGCAACGGGGACATGGCGAATCCTAGTCAAGAAATTGACATCACTCGCAGGAGCTAGGCTCAATGAATCCGCTTTTCCGTGCTCTCGTCTCGTACGCACTCGATGCGATGCCTTCTTTGGCGACGGGGGACTTCGTCAATTTCACACAAAAACTGCTTGAAGGCAGTAAGCAGGCGTATTCGGCGGAGGAGTGGGAGGCGGAGGAGCCGGATTGGTTCGACGAGCTTCTGGCGTATCAGCGGAAAGAGGTTGGTGACGAGAAGTTTGAGGAGCTGCTGGGAGATTACCGGGAGATGCTTGCGGCTAATAGCATAGACGCCTTGGTACCGATAGCGATTCACCTGCGTACTGAGATACAGCTGGAGCAGGCCCCTAAGCCGGTTTACCGCTTAAAGGATGTACATGTCGTGTACCACATGAATTGGGACGACGGCATGACGGCCGAGTACAACTGCCGGCCATTCAGCCCGGAGAACCTGGATTTGACTGTACCGGTGCTGTCGAAGCTGTCGCAGGTATTTGCGGATCAGTTCGGGGAGGCGTTGATCCGGCCAGGCCTGGATGCCTTCCACGATCAAGTAGCCACACCTTTTGATATGCCTAAATTTGAAGAGCTTGTCGCAACTATGCTGGAGTACATCAACAGCATGCCCGCAGACCGCCGAGAACCGTACAAGCAGATCTGGAGGAGAATAACGAATGCATTTCGTGTAGGCTTTTCACAGGAAACAACCTCTCCTGTGGCGATGGACGTAGTCAGGAAGGGGACAACCGACGTCGCTCTTGAGTGGGGCAACGATCCGCAAGACGGCGGATTTCATAGGTAGGTTTATGGCAGTGCCACGCAGAACGCTTCAGGCAGACTGGCCTAACAACCAGTTGATGGTGAGTAACCCGGGTATCCGTTTGCATTTCAAAGGTAAGCCAAATCTCCCAGAGTTGCGAGCTAAGGGTTGGGAGGTAGAGAAAAACAGTGAGTTTACGTACGTACGCTTCGACGTAACAAGCTATGCCAAGACGCTCAACAGGTGGGTTGATGTTTTGGGGCGAGCCGGGCAACCGTATAATGTCTTAGTCACGGCACCGACGTGGCCGCAACTTAAGTTATTGCTCCCACGGCCTGTGTGCACGTATTCGGGTCGCGGTTGTTTTTTTATTCATTATCTGAATGTCGTCCCATGCTTAAAGCATTTAATCTGACGCTTAGCCCCGGCGAGGTTGGCGACTACGACCCGTGGTACTACCCGGTTGTAATCAACGGGGTGCAGATGAAGCTGGGAGCGGGAAGCACATCGAGTCACGAGTACCTGCTTAAGTGGCAAGAGTACCGAGACGGTGTATTGGGTGATTCGCTCCTGGATAAGCTCGATTTGCAGGACAAGACGCTACGGGATTATGCCTGTAACTGCGGCTACTGGGGTTTGCGGGCAGCTGAGCGGGGCTTGAAGTATTACGTGGGTATTGAAGGGCGAGAGGTCTTCGTCAAGCAGGGCAAGCAGCTTTGGGGCCAGACGGATAACCGTTGTCCCTACCAGTTTATTCTTGGTAATGTCGTCGCAAGAGCCACACCGCCACGTGTTGATATCTCGTTTTGCATTGGCATCCTCTACCATCTGCCTGATTGGCAATCTGTTCTCAAGCAGATTACGGAATCTACCAACGACGCTATTGTGGTAGAGACACGAGTTCACCCAAATGCTTCACCGCGTAAGTATCCCGGGGACCTAATGTTCAACCGCATTGAGGATGTGGGCACAGGAGCTGTTCAGTTACCTTCATTGGATGAGATCACCAGACTGCTGGGAGCCGCTGGTTGGGGTTGCATTGAAA
>Ga0209657_1000602_pt1:17500-23246 | contig 23246 bp, 20 predicted proteins | sample SaaInlV_100m_DNA_FD_184650 | JGI IMG/M metagenome (GOLD analysis project Ga0209657, IMG submission 184650) | Marine microbial communities from expanding oxygen minimum zones in the Saanich Inlet - SI037_S3LV_100m_DNA (SPAdes) (version 2) | ecosystem: Environmental > Aquatic > Marine... | reverse complement strand
TGCCAGGTATTAAATTATCCGATAACATTCAGCTAGAGAGCTCCCTTACTACTACAGTTAAAGGGTGCGATGCTCTATTAATTGCAACTCCAAGTCACGCATTTAGAGAGATCCTCCAGCAGATAAAAACAGATATAGATAGTTCTACTACTCTCATTTGGGCAAGCAAAGGAGTTGAACCAACCTCTCATAAACTGCTACATCAAGCAGTAGAGGAGGAGCTTGGTAAAGATCATCCTAAAGCTATAATATCTGGACCAACCTTTGCGCGTGAGGTTGCTGAGGGTTTACCAACAGCAGTCACTATAGCTGCCGATTCTATCGATATCGCTCACTCTGTTGCTGAAATATTTCATAGTAAAAATTTTCGCTGCTACACTAGTACTGATATTATCGGAGTTGAGATTGGTGGAGCCACTAAAAATGTACTTGCTATTGCCGCTGGTATTGCTGATGGATTAGGTTTTGGTGCCAACACTCGCGCTGCCCTTATTACTCGCGGTCTACACGAACTCATAAGGTTGGGTGTTGCCTTAGGTGGTAAGCAAGAGACATTTATGGGTATGGGGGGGTTAGGAGACCTAATTTTGACCTGCACAGATAACCAATCAAGAAATAGACGCTTAGGACTTGCTATTGGTGGAGGTGAAAACATAGAACGCGCCATCTCTTCAATTAATCAAGTAGTGGAAGGAGCTCAAGCAGCTCGTGATATTGTCGAACTAGCAAAGGCAAACAGTATTGAGATACCGATTAGCGAACAAGTTTCTCTCGTAATCCACAACAATAAAGAGCCGCAAAGAGCAGTACAAGATCTACTGCAACGAGGCATCAAACACGAAATGGAGTTTTAAATTTATGAATAGATCGCTTAGTGTAGAGTTTTGTGGCTTAGAGTTACAGAGCCCTGTTGTTCTTCTCTCTGGGTGTGTTGGCTTTGGAGAAGAGTACACCAGAGTTAAAGGCTACTCTAACAATGAAGTTGGCGCGATCTGCTTAAAGGGTACGACCCTTGAACCTCGTCTAGGCAACACTCCGCACCGAGTTATTGAAACTCCTGCTGGAATGATCAACTCTATCGGCCTTCAAAACCCCGGGGCAGAGTATGTTATAAATAATATTCTACCAGAACTAGATTTAACTGAGACCCACTACATTGCCAATATCTCAGGCTCTAGTGTTGAAGAGTATGGAGAGATAGCTGCCCGTTTTGATGACTCTCCAGTTTCAGCAATAGAGGTCAATATATCTTGTCCTAATGTAAAAGAGGGTGGAGCAGTGTTCGGTAATGATCCCGATGTCTCTGCACGAGTAGTTGAAGTCTGTCGTAAAGCAACTAACAAACCTCTTATAACTAAACTATCCCCTAACCAAACTGATATCGCTCACAATGCTCAGCGCTGTATTGATGCGGGCACAGATGCTTTTGCAGTGATAAATACTCTAATGGGAATGGCTATCGATATTGAGAAGCGCAAACCTATTATTGGGAACAATATGGGCGGACTATCTGGTCCAGCTATTAAACCTGTAGCTCTACTAAAGGTACATCAGGTCTATCAAGTATGCAAAGCGCATAATATTCCGATAATAGGGCAAGGTGGAATTAATTCAGCCAGTGATGCCATTGAATTTTTGATCGCTGGAGCTACTGCCATCGGTATAGGTACAGCACTATTTGGCGATCCACTTATCTGTAATAGCATAAACAGTGGAATCGCGGAGTATATGCAAAGACATAAAATTACTGCGCTAAAAGAGCTCACTGGCAGCCTAAACCTCAACACCCCCGCTCCGGCCACCCCAGCATGTAACTGTTAACATTGAGGAAATAAAAAAGATTCCTGACTAAAATAGTTGGTCTTGACAAAATATTTTTTAATGATATGATACTCCTACTTTCAGTAAATAAATGAACAAGGAGTTCAAAAAATGAGCGTACTCGTAGGTCGTGAAGCACCAGATTTTACCGCACCATCCATTCTAGGAAACGGTGATGTTAAAGCAGATTTCAATCTGCATGAAGCAAAAAATGGCAAATATGCCGTTATATTTTTTTACCCACTAGACTTTACCTTTGTCTGCCCATCAGAGCTTATCGCTTTTGATCACCGTATTGCAGAGTTTACAAAGCGAAATGTAGAAGTAATCGGTGTCTCCATTGATTCACATTGGACTCACAATGCATGGCGTAATACTGCAGTAAACGATGGCGGAATTGGCGCTGTTAAATACACTATGGTTGGCGATATGAAGCAGTCTATTACTCAAGACTATGGAGTTCAAGTTCCAGGTGGCGCACCTGCACTACGTGCATCTTTCTTAGTGGATAAAGACAATATTGTACAGCATCAGGTTGTCAACAACCTCTCACTTGGTCGTAACATCGATGAGATGTTAAGAATGGTTGATGCACTTCAGTTTACAGAAGAGCACGGTGAAGTCTGCCCAGCTGGTTGGAAAGATGGTGACGAAGGAATGAAAGCAAGCCCAGATGGCGTTGCTTCTTATCTTGCATCACATGAAGGTGATTTGTAAGATAAAATAAAGTCCTTATGCAGCCAAAGTTAAATAATATTTAACTGATAAGGTGTCAAACTAAAAACCCTCCATAGAGAAATCTATGGAGGGTTTTTAGTTTATAGTTGATGGCTGATTATGCGAACAGGATAGCTTTGAGTGCTAAAACAGTTTTGTGAAAGAGTAGATTTTTAACCAAAAAAAATCCCGCGTTGCAATTTGCAACACGGGATTTTAGGGATTTAAGCCTAGTAATGTCCTACTCTCACATGGGGAGACCCCACACTACCATCGGCGATGACCTGTTTCACTTCTGAGTTCGAGATGGGATCAGGTGGGTCCAGGACTCTAAGGTCACTAAGCAATTCTTGATCTCTAAACTGTTCAATTAAGAACAAGATAGAAAAATTTTGGAAACTGAAAAGTTGCGAAGTTTTGATCTAATAGATCACAATCAGTGTTTTGCACATGGTTTTCGTTGGTAACAATCGTTATTGTCACTTCTATGCTCTATGTGAACATATAACCACCAAATAGCTTGGGTGTTATATGATCAAGTCTCACGGTTAATTAGTATTCGTTAGCTTCATGCATTGCTGCACTTCCACACCGAACCTATCAACGTCGTAGTCTTCGACGGACCTTTAGAGACTTCTAGAGTCTAGGGAGATCTTATCTTGGGTGAGGCTTCCCGCTTAGATGCTTTCAGCGGTTATCCCTTCCATTCATAGCTACCCGGCAATACCATTGGCATGATAACCGGAACACCAGAGGAATGTCCACTTCGGTCCTCTCGTACTAGAAGCAGCTCCCCTCAAATCTCCAACGCCCACGGCAGATAGGGACCGAACTGTCTCACGACGTTCTAAACCCAGCTCGCGTACCACTTTAAATGGCGAACAGCCATACCCTTGGGACCGGCTACAGCCCCAGGATGTGATGAGCCGACATCGAGGTGCCAAACTCTTCCGTCGATGTGAACTCTTGGGAAGAATCAGCCTGTTATCCCCGGCGTACCTTTTATCCGTTGAGCGATGGCCCTTCCATTCAGAACCACCGGATCACTAAGACCAGCTTTCGCTCCTGCTCGACGTGTCTGTCTCGCAGTCAAGCACCCTTATGCCTTTGCACTCAAGAGCATGATTTCCGACCATGCTGAGGGTACCGTCGCGCTCCTCCGTTACTCTTTGGGAGGAGACCGCCCCAGTCAAACTACCCACCATGCATTGTCCCCAATCCAGATAATGGACCTAGGTTAGAACCCCAAATATACCAGGGTGGTATTTCAAGGATGGCTCCACCTGAACTAGCGTCCAAGTTTCAAAGCCTCCCACCTATCCTACACAGATAGATTCAGAGTTCAATGCAAAGCTGTAGTAAAGGTGCACGGGGTCTTTCCGTCTAGCCGCGGGTACACTGCATCTTAACAGCGATTTCAATTTCACTGAGTCTCGGGTGGAGACAGTGTGGCCGTCATTACGCCATTCGTGCAGGTCGGAACTTACCCGACAAGGAATTTCGCTACCTTAGGACCGTTATAGTTACGGCCGCCGTTTACCGGGGCTTCGATCAAGAGCTTCGCACAAGTGCTAACCCCATCAATTAACCTTCCGGCACCGGGCAGGCGTCACACCCTATACGTCCTCTTACGAGTTTGCAGAGTGCTATGTTTTTAGTAAACAGTTGCAGCCACCATTTCACTGCGGCCCCCTTCTGCTCACGAAGTAAATTCGATCACATACAAGGGGCGCACCTTCTCCCGAAGTTACGGTGCCATTTTGCCTAGTTCCTTCACCCGAGTTCTCTCAAGCGCCTTAGGATTCTCACCCTGACCACCTGTGTTGGTTTGGGGTACGGTCACAACAATATCTGAAGCTTAGAGACTTTTCTTGGAAGCATAGCATCGACCACTTCGTCCAAAAGAGGACTCGTTATCGCACCTCAGGATAGTGAGAACCCGGATTTTCCTAAGTTCTCTCCCTACATGCTTGAACCAACATATCCAACAGTTGGCTGGTGTAGCTTTCTCCGTCATCCCATCGCAATATTGCGTGGTGCAGGAATATTAACCTGCTTCCCATCGACTACGCATTTCTGCCTCGCCTTAGGGGCCGACTCACCCTGCTCCGATTAGCGTTGAGCAGGAAACCTTGGTCTTTCGGCGTGGGGGTTTTTCACCCCCATTATCGTTACTCATGTCAGCATTCGCACTTCTGATACCTCCAGCAAACCTTACAGTTCACCTTCAACGGCTTACAGAACGCTCTTCTACCATGCGTGCAATTATTGCTAATTACTCGCATCCGCAATTTCGGTGTATAGTTTAGCCCCGTTAAATCTTCCGCGCAGACCGACTCGACCAGTGAGCTATTACGCTTTCTTTAAAGGATGGCTGCTTCTAAGCCAACCTCCTGGCTGTCTATGCCTTTCCACATCGTTTCCCACTTAACTATAACTTTGGGACCTTAATTGGCGGTCTGGGTTGTTTCCCTCTCCACGACGGACGTTAGCACCCGCCGTGTGTCTCCCGTGATTGCACTTCTAGGTATTCGGAGTTTGCATCGGGTTGGTAAGTCGGGATGACCCCCTAGCCGAAACAGTGCTCTACCCCCTAGAGTGATACACGAGGCGCTACCTAAATAGCTTTCGAAGAGAACCAGCTATCTCCGAGCTTGATTAGCCTTTCACTCCTATCCACAGTTCATCCCCTCATTTTTCAACATAAGTGGGTTCGGGCCTCCAGTAGGTTTTACCCCACCTTCACCCTGACCATGGATAGATCGCTCGGTTTCGGGTCTACTCCCAGCAACTATGCGCCCTATTAAGACTCGGTTTCCCTACGGCTCCCCTAAACGGTTAACCTTGCTACTGAGAAGTAAGTCGCTGACCCATTATACAAAAGGTACGCAGTCACAGAACAAGTCTGCTCCCACTGCTTGTACGTATACGGTTTCAGGATCTATTTCACTCCCCTCTCCGGGGTTCTTTTCGCCTTTCCCTCACGGTACTAGTTCACTATCGGTCAGTAAGGAGTATTTAGCCTTGGAGGATGGTCCCCCCATATTCAAACAGGATTTCACGTGTCCCGCCCTACTCGATATCACTATAAAAGCTTTTTCACATAAGGGGCTATCACCCTCTATGGCCAGACTTTCCAGACTGTTCTGTTAAAACTAATATAGCTTATGGGCTAATCCCCGTTCGCTCGCCGCTACTAAGGGAATCT
>Ga0209657_1000602_pt1:0-15000 | contig 23246 bp, 20 predicted proteins | sample SaaInlV_100m_DNA_FD_184650 | JGI IMG/M metagenome (GOLD analysis project Ga0209657, IMG submission 184650) | Marine microbial communities from expanding oxygen minimum zones in the Saanich Inlet - SI037_S3LV_100m_DNA (SPAdes) (version 2) | ecosystem: Environmental > Aquatic > Marine >... | reverse complement strand
TAAGCAAGATATCGACGCAAGTACCCACACAAATTATCTGATCTAGTTTTTAAAGAGCTATTCACATAACCATTGCTATGTGAGGAGGGCGTATTCTACACCCTTTTTCCTGTTTGTCAACAACTATTTTTAAATTAATTAAAAGCAATTTTTGACATCTTACATCTTTGTTGATGCTGCAGTCTTCGACTGCTTCCTCAACATCAGGAGCGCGTATTCTACACGCTTTTCAAACAATGTCAATCTTTTTTTTAAACTATTTTAAATAAACTCAAAATCAATTTTTGACACCTCATTTCCTAGTTGAAACTGCAACCTTGCGACCACTTCTTCAACATCAGGAGCGCGTATTCTACACGCTTTTGAACTAGTGTCAACCTTTTTTTTCATTGTTTTTAATTTATTTCTTGTTTATCTATTATTTCACCCCATTCCTGCCTAACGACTGGACTTAATCTTGGTTTAACTATAGATTACCTCTTACACTATTGTAATTCGTGCAAAACGACGCTTCCCTACTTGGTAGACTGCAATTGTGCCAGCCACAACCCTTACACTCCTATCAGAAACCACCTCGCCATCTATCTTCACAGCCTTCTGCTTAATCATTCGCATCGCATCCGAAGTGCTTTGCGTTAACCCTGCCTCTTTTAGCAAGTTAGCTATAGGCAATCCATCCTCCCCACCCACCAACTCTAGCTCTGGCATCTCATCAGGGATTGCGCCTTTACGAAAACGGTTAATGAAATTCTGCTCAGCCTGATCCGCAGACTCTATACTATGAAAACGCGCCACTATCTCTTTAGCCAGTACAACTTTAGCATCACGAGGATTCCCCCCCTCATCTACTATATGTTTAAGTTCTGCGATCTCACCCAGTGGTTTAAAACTGAGCAGCTCATAGTAGCGCCACATCAGTTCATCAGATATTGACATAATCTTACCAAACATATCGTCTAAGCTATCATTAACCCCTATGTAGTTGCCAAGAGATTTTGACATTTTCTGTACACCATCCAGCCCTTCAAGTATAGGCATAGTAATAACTGTCTGTTGCGGCTGCCCTTCCTGCTTCTGTAGTTCACGCCCCATCAGTAGATTAAACTTCTGGTCAGTTCCTCCCAACTCTACATCCGCCTTAAGCTCTACTGAATCCCACCCCTGAATTAACGGGTAGATAAACTCATGGATAGCAATTGGCTGCCCACCTTTATATCTCTTTTCAAAATCATCCCTCTCCAACATTCTAGCTACCGTCATACGAGAGGCTAGTTGAATAAGATCAGCTGCCGATTTATCTCCCATCCACTCTGAATTAAATACAACTGTAGTTTTATCAGGATCAAGGATTTTAAATACCTGCTCTTTATAGCTTGCAGCATTAATAAGCACATCTTCGCGAGTAAGAGGTTTACGAGTCACATTCTTACCAGTTGGATCGCCAATCATCCCCGTAAAATCACCTATCAGAAACACAACTTCATGTCCGAGATCTTGAAATTGACGCAATTTATTTATAAGTACGGTATGCCCTAAATGGAGGTCTGGTGCAGTTGGGTCAAACCCAGCCTTAATGCGGAGAGGCTCTCCTTTTTTTAATTTCTCAACCAAATCGTCTCGCACCAGAATCTCATCTGTGCCCCGCTCTATCTCATCCATCATATCTATTACTGACTTCATAATCTCTTTCGCTCCACACCTTGGATTAAATTTAAAATATTTAACTTATAATTTTATCACACATAACTCGTATATAAATTCGGCTCTTCCATGGACTTATACATATATGATCATCCACTGCTTTACTAAAAACAGTTAGACCATCTCTAATTACAAAAAATTACTTGTGTTTTTATTTTATAGAAGATATGGTCACACCCCAACTAGCTGCAAGTAATTGATGGCTACTCTGTTTAGAATGCAACTTACACGGATAAAAATGTGAACCTTAAAAATTTCCCCTCAACTTTAATGGTGCAAGGTACCACATCTGATGCCGGCAAGACAGTTATTGTAGCTGGGATCTGTCGCTTACTAAAACGTAACGGAGTTAAAGTCGCACCTTTTAAACCACAAAATATGGCGCTTAACAGTGCGGTTACTGCTGATGGAGGAGAAATTGGACGAGCACAGGCCTTACAGGCTGTTGCAGCTGGCATTGCTCCAACTACCGATATGAATCCTATTCTGTTAAAACCTACTACCGATATGGGAGCGCAAGTCATTCTCAACGGCAAGGTACTTGGGAATAGAGATGCGGTTAGCTATCACCAATTAAAACCCAAGCTTCTTACCGAGGTAGTTTCTGCCCATCAGCGTCTCTCTTCAAAATTCTCCTACACTATTGTTGAAGGCGCTGGAAGCCCAGCTGAAATTAACCTCAGAGATAACGATATTGCCAATATGGGGTTTGCTGAAGAGATCGACTGCCCTGTTATTTTGGTTGCAGATATTGATCGTGGCGGAGTATTTGCACACCTTGTAGGAACGATGGAATTACTATCAACAAGTGAGCAGCAGCGAATTAAAGGTTTCATCATCAACCGTTTTAGAGGTGATATTACATTACTAAAGTCTGGTATTGAGTGGCTCGAACATCGTACCGATAGAGCTGTCTTAGGAGTTCTTCCATATCTACCTGGATTGCAGTTAGATGCCGAGGACTCTCTCCAACACTCTGCAAGAAGGTCTCTACAAAGCAACAGAGAGAGTGAAAATAAAAATGAAAATAGATTCAGAGTGGCAGTTCCCTCTCTACCTCGTATCAGCAATCACACCGATCTTGACCCACTTATAAACCACCCAGATATTGAGTTAACTATAGTGCCACCCAATAACTATGGTGAGGTTACTAATCTTATGGCAGACTTAATAGTTATTCCTGGAAGCAAAAGTGTTCGCTCTGATCTTGAATGGTTAAGAGAGCAGGGGTGGGAAAATGTTATACAGCGCCACCTTCGTTATGGAGGCAGAGTTTTTGGGATTTGTGGTGGATTTCAGATGTTAGGTTGCAGCATACATGACCCAGATGGCATTGAGGGCGAAGCTGGGTCAACTCCTGGGCTCTCTATACTTGAGATGGAGACAACTCTCGAAAGTGAAAAACAGTTAAAAAACAGCTCTGGCACCCTTATCTTAAATGAAGATGAAGATGATATAAAAGTAGTCGGATATGAGATTCACGCTGGAGTCACTAACGGAGCTGCTCTCCAAAACCCTCTTATTAAGTTGGATAACGGAGAGTTTGATGGGGCACAATCCAAAGATCAGCAGGTAGCGGGAAGTTATCTGCATGGGATCTTTGATCGGTCAACTGCTTTAGCATCAATCCTCAAATGGGCTGGTGGAGCAGAGATATCTATTCAACCATCCATAGATCAACTACGCGAAGATAATCTGGAACGACTAGCTGACGCTATAGAGGAGCATATTGATTTGGAACATATATCTAATTAAAATAGATCGGATTAAAGCAGAACTATTAATATCAAGAGCAGTGCTTCCATCTTCTCAACCATCGCTCCAGCAACATCTCCAGTAATCCCTCCCAACTGTTTTACTACCAACCAACGAAATATTAGCGCAGCAATGAATAACAGTAAAACTTGCAACCATCCAACTCCAAAATAGATAGCCGCGCCAAACATAACAACCTGTACTGCTACCCCTCCTATGTTTGGTATATTTTCTGATATACGCTCCCCCATTCCTCTCTCTCGCAGATAGAGTGTAGTCTGAAACAGTCCAATCAACAAGGTGCGAGCCAGCAAGGGCGCCCAAATTAAAAGTGACTGATCTCCACTTTTAAATAGCGCGAGCAGTGCGCTCCATTTTAAGAGTAACAGTAGCACGATTGCCGTAACCCCCATTGGTCCAGAGCTAGGATCTTTCATAATCTCTAACATCCGTTCACGATCTCCCATCCCCCCAACCCAACTATCTGCGCTGTCTGCTAACCCATCAAGGTGGAGTCCTCCAGTCAGGCCGACCCAGAGAATTAAAATTAATGCAGCTTGTAACTCTAAAAAATGATCTAAAAATAGGAGTGCAAATAACTCAGCAAACAGCACTAATATGCCTCCAATAACTGCCCCCACCAATGGATAAAACAGTATTGAATAACCTTGATTTCTGCTACTTCGTTCGACTGCAATAGGTATTGGGATTCTAGTTAGAAGTTGGAAAGCGATAATCAACGGCTGCATATTATTCCAGAGTGCCGCTTAGGATGCGACTCCTGCCTCTGCGAAAGTCGCCATATTAAAGTGAAGCTTACATGCTTGCATCAGTAGTGGAACTGCAACTGCTGCGCCGCTGCCCTCGCCCAGACGCATTCCAAGATCAAGCAGCGGCTCTGCCTGTAACTCTTCCAGCACTAGAGAATGCCCCTGTTCTGCTGAACGGTGCGAGAAGAACATCCACTCCCTAACCTCTGAATTTAATCTAACAGCCAATAATGCAGCAACTGAACTAATAAATCCATCCACCATAACTACTATGCCGCTCTGCGCTGCATATATATATGATGCAGCTAGTGCTACTATCTCAAATCCTCCAACTCTTCGTGCAATCTCTAGTGGCGACTTAAACTCATCCCCACAATCTCTCAGATGAAACTCTAAAGCCGCATTTACCACCTTAGCTTTATTAGCAACTCCCACTCTATCTACCCCTGTTCCGCTCCCAACTACTCTATCTCCAGCCACCTGAATAAGTGCAGATGCTAAAGCTGCTGCTGAAGTTGTATTTGCAATCCCCATCTCTCCACCTATATACAGATCAATACTTCGATCTAACTCCTCGATTGCAGCTCGACCAACTCTGAATGCCTGCTCTAACTCCTCTAAAGTCATAGCTGGCATATCAATAAAATTTTTGGTGCCTGCTGCAACTCTCGCATCTACCACTTTAGCAAGATTCGGTAACTCTGTTACTGTCCCCACATTAACCACCTTGAAGTTTGCCCCTAAACTCTCTGCAAGCACACTGATTGCTGCCCCTCCTCGTGAGAAATTTTTCACCATTTCCGCCGTTACCTCTTGTGGAAATGCAGAAACTCCTAACTCTGCAACGCCATGGTCTGCAGCAAAAACGACTATTTGAATGGAGTCTAACTCTGGCTTGACCTTACCTTGCATTCCAGCAAGCTTAATTGCAAGCTCCTCTAACCTACCAAGAGATCCAGGTGGCTTAGTCAACTGGGCTTGTCGTAACTCTGCCATCTTAACTATCTCGTTATCTATACCTTTAACTGGCAGCTCCCACCATTCACTACTCACGACTTTAACACCTGCGGTAAACCTGCGATAACCATCACTGCTCGGTTAGAGAGTTGTGCCAACTGCTGATGAAGCCGTCCACTCTCATCACAAAATTTTCGGCTTAAAAGATCCATCGGCACTACTCCTAACCCTGTCTCATTACTCACCATAATAATATTTCCCTCTAAATTTAGTAGTGTCTTTAAAAGTCTCTCTACTTCTTGCTGAAGCAAATCTTCATCCTCTGCCATAAGTAAATTCGTTAGCCAGAGAGTCATACACTCAACTAGTATAGTACGCTCTGCTCTAGCCTCTCTCTGTAGAACTTTTGCAAGATATAGGGGCTCCTCTATAAGATCCCACTCCAACGCAGAATTTTTTGTGGTATCTTTGCGCTGCTGTTGATGCTTCACTATTCTGCGCTCCATCTCATCATCACCAGCAGTTGCAGTTGCAATATAGAGAAGCTCTCCCTCCTCGTCTGCAGCAAACTGGAGCGCTCTGGACTCTGCATACCTACTCTTACCAGAACGAACGCCTCCAAGAATTAACTCAAACATAGGGATATCTGTTGTAGAATGGTTGTTTCATATCAGCATAATACCCTATTTTTATTTTGAAATTTGCTATATTTTTTTCTCTTACTGTTCACGCAGCTCTGCTCTTCTTTTGGCAGAATCCTGCTAATTTTCAGCTGGCTGGACATAGCCAAAATCAACAGCAAGTTGAGATATCCCTCACTGCCCCTCCCCCTGAAACAGTTACTATAGATACCCCTGTAGAGGAGGGAAGTAAAGTTACAGAGATACCTCAGAAAAAAATAGAACCGAAAACTAGAGATAAAAGAAAAAGTGCAAATAAAAATAAAAATAAAAATGAAGATGAAGATGAAGAAAAAATTAAACAGACTCAACTCAAAAGAAATACTGTAAAAAAGTCAAAAACAGTTAAAACTCCACAACCTATTAAAACTGTTAAGGCTGTTAAATCAGTCAAAGCTATTAAGCCCCCTTCTAAGAAAATAACTATTAAAGAGAGGCAGGCTAAAACTCCGTCTAGTGACACCGCAGCAATAGCAAAAATACGGCGGCAAATTCAGCTCAATATTGGTGAACACTTTATCTATCCAAGAGTCGCACAGCGAAACGGGTGGCAGGGTAGAGTTGATCTGAAGTTCAAAGTTAATCTGAATGGTAAAATTTCAGCTATTACAATTATCAAAAGCTCTGGATATAAAGTTTTAGATAAGGCCGCAACTACAACTTTGTCTCGTATCGAAAAACTATCTAAAACCGCGCCTAATAACAGCACCTATTCAATAGATATGCAGTTACCAATTATCTACCAGTTGAATTGATAATCAACTATCAGAACTAAGCTTATTCACCCTATCTAAAAGTTGCAGATCTTGATCACACGCTGCGTTATGCTCACCCCATTGATCAAAGTGAACTAAATCTTCTAACGGCATCCGAGGAAGCCACCCCGCCTTCTCTAGCTCTGGTTTTTCATGAAACTGTGAGACATAGCCGACACAGAGATAGGCGATAGGAACTACATTTTCTGGTAATGCCAAAGTTTTTGTGAGTGCATCAGGATCCATAATACTTACCCAACCCACACCAACTCCTTCGCTCCGCGCTGCCAGCCATAAATTTTGTACCGCACAGACACTACTGTAGAGATCCATCCACTCCATATGAGTGCGTCCAATTACTACTGGTCCAGTACGAGAGCGGTCACAGGTGATGACCAGATTTAGCGGTGACTCTAAAATACCCTCCAACTTTAAATTACGATAAGTCTCTCGCTTCTCTTCTTCAAACATCTCCGCAGCCTCAGCATGTGCTTTAGTGAAAAGCTTGTGAATATTTTGACGCACAGCTTTAGAGCGGATCACCATAAAATCCCACGGCTGCATAAATCCAACCGAAGGGGCATGGTGAGCGGCATTAAGAACTCTGGCTAAAACTTCAGCAGGAATCTCATCTGGAAGAAATTCACCCCGCACATCTCGCCGCTCGAAGATCGCTTTGTAGACTGCATCTCTCTCCACTATAGAAAACGGATAGTTATTATTCATTAAAACTATTCCAACTAGAGAAAAACTTCTGTTCTGATGCTGGATCAAACAGATCTAACTCTTTTGCTAAAAGTAGATGAGATACGATATGACCATACTTATCTAGCATATAGACTCCCCGCTGACTCTCTCCTCTCTTAGAGAACCAGACTGAATCTACTTTATCCCAGTGAATATGGAGATGAAAACTATCTTGCTCTAAATTTAACCACTCCTCTCGTAACTCAAATTTAATATTACCGCTCACCATCTCTGCCACTGCTCCAGCATCAGAACGCACTATTGCACGAATTATTCCCCAATTTTCACTAGCAGTAACTGCGTTTAACCTCTCTTCTGCCTTAACTAATGCAACCTCGTACAGTCCTGCCATATCATTTTCAGACTGCTTTGTAATAGCCTGCATAATCTCTACGACTGGACGCATAAAATAGTCTGCTGCCGATTTTAAAGTGGCATTAGGATTATCTCGTAGCCACTCTCGCACTACCTCTCCCCAGCCATTTAATCCCATACCCAATGAGTGTCCAGCCCTCTCCCCAGCTTTAACTTCACCGGTTAAAGATTCATACTTATTTGCATATCCTCTAGGGGTAACCATCATCCCCTGCTGAATAGTTGTGGTGTGATTTCCTACTAAAACCGTGGTTAACATTCCAATTTTATGTTCTGACATCTTATCTAAAGTTGTCATCTGAATATCTTGCAACGCCCTATATGCAGATTTAATAATAGCCACCGGCGTTTTTGGATCTCGGTGTCGCAACAGAATCTTTTGTGCCTCTACAATCTGCCCTGTTCTGCGTCCACTCTTTGGATTATAGAGTGCAACTACAAAATCACTCGCTGCTGCTGCCTCAACTCTGTTGGCGATAGTTGGCCATGGAGTGAGGAGATCAGAGAGAGATATTGAACAGAAATCATGAGTTAGTGGTGCACCTACTAAAGATGCACAAGCGGAAAGCGCTGTCACCCCTGGAATAATTTCCACTTTAATTTCTGAATTAGGGCTCCACCCTGCCTGAAATAGCACCTCATAAGTTGGTCCTGCCATACCGTAAATGCCGATATCACCCGACGAGATCAACGCCACACACTTACCAAGTTTTGCGTGTTGATATGCCTCAATACTCCGATCCACCTCCTCTGTCATCCCCTTCCTTATAACCTCTTTACCATCCAACATATTTTTAACCAGCTTAATATATGTTGAATAACCGATAACCACATCAGCCTCTGCAATTGCCTCTCTTGCTCGTTGAGTCATATTTGCCGCATCACCTGGACCAAATCCAACCATTAAAATCTTTCCTGCCATAACTGTTACTCCTTCATCAATACTATTGAAACCGTGGCATTTTTCTCATCTTCACCACGGCATTTATGTTTCTCTATCAACAACTGCTCTTGGTTCTCTCCTGCTACTAACAGTGCAGCAGCCTCTGCTACTGCTGGAGTTCCTACATATTTCATCACCACTTCTGAAGGATTTGGCACCTCCACTTTAGCCAACTCCTCTGCAGAAAATAGCTGCAACTCTTTACCATTATTTTTAGCAAACTCCAGCAAAGCAATCTCATCACCTTTTTTATCGATAGTTGCTATATGTTCAACCTCATCGATGGTTGCGTTTAGTTTGGTTAGAGCCTCGTCAACTGCCCTCTCAATAGTGCTCAGTGGTGTATTACGATCACACCCTATTCCCAGCGTAATCTTTTTAGGGGGACGATAGACTACAAGCCGCTCCTCTAACTTATTCCAGATTTCAATATCCACTACTCGATTAGTGATCCAGAGCAGAGATTTTATTTTGTCAAAATCTACATCTTCAAATCGAGCATAGAGTTGAATATTTTTGGGAAGTGGAGTTGAATATTTCCACCACTTAGTAGAGCCACTCTCTTGCACAAGAGCTACCGGCTCTTCATTCACTACATCAGCAGAGACTCGAGTAATATTTATCTTTGGAGCTTCCACTCTCCACCCTAAGTCTCTTCCTAGAATATCAACTGCTATCGTATTTCTTACATCAGATGCGGTAGTAACCACCGCTGTCGCGCCTAACAGATCTGCCACCAGCTCCGCATAGTAGTTAGCTCCACCAATATGACCAGAGAGCATAGGGATCACAAACTGTTTGGCATCATCTACCACAATCACTCCAGGATCCTCCTCTTTAGATTTTAGGTGAGGAGAGATTAGACGCACTACTGCCCCTAATGAGACAAAGAATATGAGCTGATCAAATGAGTTAAAAATATCTGGAACTTGTGGGCGCATTGCACCTTTATAGACGATAGTTTTACACCCGCTGTTTTTAGCCTCTAAAACTTCAACTTGCGCTGTAAATTTCTCAGAAGTGATAACGGTAATATCCTCTACACTAGCTGTGAGCTTTTTAGCCAGCTCAACCATGTGAGATACTCCATGTTTGGTTATGGCAATAAGTGCTACTCTCATTTTTTTCTACACCCTCTCTGTATTTCACCCTTCACTCTATTTGGGTTTTTTACTAACAGTAACGATAGATAATTAACCTTTTCCCCGCGCAGTGAAAGAAGATCTCGCACCACTCTCTCATCTGGAGCGCCTACTCTCTCAACAAAAACTGAGTCTGCAAGCACTCCTTTTCGCTCTAACATATCAAGCAGATCATCCATTAATGGTTTAACCTTCATTAACACTAAGCTATCAAAATCATTTAGGAGATTTTCAACAGTATCGACTCCATAACCAGCAGGTAGAATTGCTAAAGTATCATCAACTTCAACAATTGGGTTACCCACCACTGCCGCAGCTGCGCTGAATGAGGTCACCCCAGCCACAACCTCCACCTCAACATTTTTATCTAACCCTTTCAGACTCTTGGCAAGATGCCCAAATGTAGAGTAGGTTGAAGCATCACCCTCAACTAGAAAGATGACATCTTTACCTTGAGTAAGCAGCTCAAACACTTGTTGTGCTGCTCTTATCCACGCTTTAGCCAACTTTTCAAGATCATGAGTCATCGGAAAAATAAGCGGGGTATGCTCTGCTGGCAACTCCAAGCCAGATCTCAGCACAATCCCTAAAGCGAAGCTATCGCTCTTTTCATTACGCACAGGATAGGTCCATACCATTTCTGGTTGGTTAAGTAGCTCCCAACCTCTACGCGTAATCAATCCTGGATCACCAGGCCCCACTGAGACACCAATTAATTTTCCTAGTTTATTCACTGTTTTTTATCCTTATTCATATTTGCGCGGAGACGATCCAGACTGGATTCTCTGCCTCCATTCTGTGCATATTCAAAATTGGTTTACTGCGAGATGATTGAAGTTGGGTGACATTCCACTCTGCCCCTTCACTCTTTAATATCTCTAGCGCTGCGGATAGATTTTCGATGGTGACAAAATTCATCACTAGAGTTGCACCTGTGTTCATCTTTTGTAGAGAAAGTTTTATAAGCTCTACTAAATTGCCGCCTGTACCTCCTATAAATATCGCATCTGGTGTTTGCCACTGCTCCATTCCTGCGGGTGCTTTACCAACAATAAGCGTGTAGTTAGTAATTTGAAAGCGTTGTCGATTGATCTCGATATTTTCTGCATCAGCTTGATTTTTCTCAATGGCATAGATATGTCCCTCTGTTGCAATACGAGACGCCTCAATTCCAACTGAGCCTGAACCAGCCCCAACATCCCATACTATGCTTTTTTTATGGAGCCCCATTTTAGCTAAAGATACTGCCCGAACTTCTTGTTTGGTAATTAAGCCTCGCTCTGGTTTACGTTGTGCATACTCGGCATCTGATAGCCCAAAAATAGCTCTGCTTCGGTTTTTCTCACTGCTGCCTCTCTCTCTCCAGAGTAGGGTAATATTTAAATCAGCAAACTGCATAGTTTTGGCATCACTAATTGGGAAAGGTCCGTGGAGCTTCTCATCTGCTTGCTCTAAGTTTTCTGCAACAGCCATTGTCCACTGCGGCTCAACGCCATCTAACCCCTCCATCTCCGCCATTCGTGCAATACGGTCTGGGCTATTCTCAGGGCTAGTGAATAGTACAATAAACTCCTCTTGCCCCATCTTTTGGAGGAGTGAATAGAGACCATGTTTAGGGTCAGACCCGACTGCCCATTCGCCGCTATTGCTGCTGTGAATCGAGTGGATTTTTGCTGCTTGCCACGCTCTACCGAAACGGGCACAGGCTAGTTGCAGCGTTGAGATGTTAGGGGATATTTCACACTGCTCCAACCCTAATTTAGATATGAGATAACTGCCAATACCGTGACAGAGAGGATCTCCAGTTGCTAAGACAACGACTGGTTCTGAGCGTTGGAGTGACCCCCCTATCCAGCTTGGAACTCTGCTCAAGCTCTCCGTTAAATCTCTCTGTTTGGAGTCTGGATTAAAAGAGGATGCGAGTAGCGAAAGTACTCTAGAGCTGGCTATGACCAACTTTGCCTCATTAATGTTCGCTAACTGCTCCGGGCTTAGTGAATTTACTCCACTATCTAGCACTCCAATAATTTTGCATCTCATTAGCTCTTCGGCTCCATATTTGACTCCGTATTTGGCTCTATTACATCTGCTAGCTTATTGCCATCAAAATCACAGACTAAAACACGCAGAGAGAACTTTCCAGGATACCTCCCACAAAGTGTCTCTATAACTTTGTGAGCTAAAGCTGAGTGGAACTCGTGAATTAGCCCCAACTCCTCCATTTTCTCACTAGCAAAACGAGCAGTCTGACCTTCGCGTATCTCATCAGATATGCTCTTTTCCACCCCAAGTTCAGAGACTATATCGGCTAAAAGAGAAGTATTAACTGCGCTGCGATTAGCATGAGTGATAGTTTCACCTTGCGCCATTTTGGTAAGTTTTCCAACCATACCGCCAATCACAATATTTTTAATACCTTCTGTCACCGCTGTGTCTAAAGCATAACGGAGAAAATCTCCCATCTGGACAAAGCAGGATATATCTAACTCAGGGAGCGTACGAATAACAAATTTCTCAGTTCTGCCGCCTGTGGTTAAAACTACACTCTCTTGCCCTTGACGAGCTGCAACCTCAATTCCCTGAATAACACTCGCTCTAAATGCAACTGTTGAGTAGGGACGAACTATGCCTGTGGTGCCGAGTATTGAGATGCCACCCAATATTCCAAGCCGATAGTTGAGAGTGCGTTTGGCGCGCTCTTCACCGTCTGGTACTGATATTATAATCTCTACCCCACTTTTAGATAGAACTGCTGCCCCCACTTCCCGCACATTATCCTCTATGTTTTTGCGTGGTACTGGGTTGATTGCAGCTTTTCCAACCTCTAAACCAAGCCCTTGCCTAGTGACTGTTCCCACACCCTCCCCACCTAAGAGCTCCACCTCACCTACTGTTCCATCTATAATTTTCAGGTCGGCAACTAGATGAGCTTTGTCAGTCACATCTGGATCATCTCCAGCATCTTTCACCACAACTGCGTGGGCAGAGTTATCATTCACTCTACCTTCAATCACCTGAAATTTGACCCTATCTCCATTAGGCAGGAGAGACTCTACCTCACTAGGCACCTCCCCATTAACCAGTCCAAGCATTGCAGCCCGTGCCGCTGCTGCAGAGTTTGCACCAGTGGTGAACCCTTTACGATTGCCTTTTTTGCGTGAAGTTTTCAACTATCTATTTTTGGCGCTGTGTTGATTCTGCTAGTGCTAAGAGCGCATGGAGAGCAGCAACCACAAGAGTTGAGCCACCTTTACGACCTTTGGTAATGATCCACGGAACTTCACTAATTGCGCTAAGATCATCTTTAGACTCTTCTGCAGAGACAAAACCTACTGGCATTCCTACAATAAGTGCTGGTCTAACCCCATCCTCTCGCACCATTCTATTGACCTCTAGGAGCGCAGTAGGCGCATTGCCGATAGCAACTACGCCTCCATTCAATAATCCTTGGCGTTGAGCTTTTCTCATTGCCTGCACCGCTCGAGTTGTATTTTCTGCTTTCGCCTGTGTAATCACATCTTCATCCGAGATAAACTGCTGGGTAGTTACGCCAAAGTAAGATAGTCTAGGCTTAGAGAGGCCTACACATATCATCTCTACATCTGCCACTATTGCGGCACCAGAGAGAATTGCCTCCACCCCTGCTTGTACCGCATTTGGTGAGAATTCAGTCAATCCATTAAACTCAAAATCAGCAGTTGCGTGAATCATACGCCTAACTACTTGCCACTGCTCGGCACTATACTCGCTCTCTCCAGACTCACGATCAACAATTGAGAACGAGTCATGCTCTATCTTTTGTCCTACTTTAGTTAGCTGCTCTGTAACTATATTTACACTACTCATTGCCGTCTCTCTCCTTAATTGAATCCACACGCTGCTTCAAGAGCTGGAAAATCTCCTCTTCAAAACCAAAATAGCTTCCTAAACTAAAACTAACCTCTGGAAACTGTTCCACCAAAAGCTCCGTTTGGCGCTCTATTCTTTTGATTAAAGTTCCAGTGAATAGATAGTATGGAAGTATAGCAATTCTACTAATTCCACTATTAATCTGCCGTTCTACCGCAGACTCTAAACGAGGGTTGGTAATTCCTGTAAAGGCAAGATCAACCTGCTCAACCATTCCCATTTCAAAAAGCCAACGACTCAGCATTGCCATCTCTCCATTTGCCTGACGATCAGATGATCCTCGCGCCAATACGATTGCGCCTGTTTTTCTGGGGTCTGGAAAATAGAGATCTTTTAATGCGCTCCGTAGAGAGCGGATCATTATAGATAAAATTTCATCATTTACCCCAAGATGTTTTGCATACTGAAATTTAGTATTCGGATATTTTTTAGTAGCCGCTTCTATAAATTCTGGAATCTCCTCTTTGACATGTCCTGCCGCATTTAGAATCAAGGGGACAACTGTAACACAATCTGCCTTTTCTGCTGCCTTCTCTAACCCTTCAGCAATTAATGGTGTTGCTAGCTCTATAAAACAGAGATCGATATCCCATTGCGCATTCTTCTGCTGCCACTGCTGACTAAACTCTCTTATCTCTTGGTTACCAGCCTCATTGCGTGAACCATGCCCAACCAACAATATTCGACTCTTACTCATAACTTGACTCATAGTTTTACTCATAATGTTAATCTCACTTTTCTACTTTACGAAAACGGTGCTGAAACTCTGGATCATACAACTTTGATTTTTTGAGCTCTTGCCAATCTCTTGAGCCTAGAGTTGGACTCACTACAATCATCGCCTGTGATCCAATTTTTTCAGCTCTACATAGCTCTCGAATGTCACTCAATTTACCTCGCACAACCTTCTCCTCACCAGGCCAGCTCGCTTTCTGTACAACTAGCACAGGGCTATCTACTGCCCATCCTGCTGCTGCCAAATCATCCTGAACTTTTTTTAGTAGAGTGATGGAGAGGAAGATACAGATTGTTGTGTGGTGGGATGCGAGCTCAACGAGTGACTCGCCCTCTGGCATAGGGGTACGCCCCTCAACTCTAGTTAAAATGACCGTCTGAGTCACCTCTGGCAGAGTTAGGGTCTCTACTCCTGCTGCCACCGATGCCATTGCTGAGGAGACTCCAGGTACGACTGCAACTTCTATGTTCGCACGATCCAATGGCTGCACCATCTCAATCAGTGCTCCATACAAGCTTGGATCTCCCGTC
>Ga0209657_1000600_pt1 | contig 23264 bp, 18 predicted proteins | sample SaaInlV_100m_DNA_FD_184650 | JGI IMG/M metagenome (GOLD analysis project Ga0209657, IMG submission 184650) | Marine microbial communities from expanding oxygen minimum zones in the Saanich Inlet - SI037_S3LV_100m_DNA (SPAdes) (version 2) | ecosystem: Environmental > Aquatic > Marine > Intertidal... | reverse complement strand
GAGCTGAATCCTCGAACGCTTTACCGTATGCGGCTCTTACTTTTCTTAGATAGTCCTTATTATAATCCATTACTACCTATACTGTGTATTGAAAAACGAGAATACATCTTCTCTTCTAGAGTCATATACTTCATTGTTTGTGAGCTGCATGCTGGGGCCTATACCAAGGTTAAGTCCTTTTATATTTCCGAATGGAATGTACTCCCCAAATAGGTCAGCTATTCCTATTGCAGTATTCTTGAAGCTTACCTGGTCTGTGCTCTCAAATGGTTGGACATAAGGGAACCTCGAGTTGGTCTCTCTTACCTGTGAGGGGAAGAAACCAAACCTATGCGCGCTATCTGATACTCCATTGATTCCATTCGCCACTGATTTAAGCTTTACGGCAGATATGGGAACAGAAGGATGCCATACTGCACTGTCGTCATCAGGGATAGTATGATCCTCAAAGTACTCTGAAGCAGATGCGTAAGCAGACTCATCAGCTGATATAACATTACCGCTGGGGCCCTCATAGGTAGCTTTAAGGGCCTGTCTCATATGAGACGGCACATAGCTCATTATATCACTGCGGCCGCTTGTAGCGCTGCTGAAGGCGTCAAAATAAGCCTTGTCTGTTTTGCTTAGAGATCTCCTGTAGGCTGCTGGGTCTCCAGATGACTGCAGAGAGGCTAACCCGAATACATTTGTTCTTCTTGCTACCTGAGTTAATGCCTCTGAGTGATCGGTGTCACCATTGTTCAGTGCTATACTAGCGAGGCCAGAGTACTTAACATACTTAAGGTTATCAAAGTATTCATTTACTTCTCTCTCATCATCTACATGAAAAGGAGTGAAGCCTCCGGATAGGTCACCAGTGAAAGCCATTCTCGTAGTAGAGGCTACACCTCCAGCTGTTCCAAATACTGCTGCATTAACTCCCATGCTTCTGGATGTAAATGCAATAGGGTTAAGCCATTTAGCAAAGGGGGCAGCAATCAAGGTGCCGAGCATTGCTCCTTTTGCTGCTCCTCCTATTGGGTTAGTACCAGCTACATCTAATATAGCAGGACGCACGATAGTCTCATATGGATTATCCCAGTTAGCATAAGAATCTCCTTCAACTTTATTCTTTACATAATGCTGGAGAGGGTCCCTAGTAGGAAATAACTTAGAACCAAGCATAGGGACCTCGGTTAACGCTGAGTATCCAGTATCCCAACCAGACCTTATGACCTGGCTTATTGGGTTAAGGTTTGCTTTAGCAACTATATCCTGACTGCTAAACCCGAACACGTCAAGCTTCTGATCTCTTTGTGTCGTAGCCTGCTCGACCTTGGTCCTCCAGTAATCCGTCATCTCAACGTTCTGCACCGTTGCTTGTGCCTTGAAGAACGCAGTACTATTAGGAGCTACATCAGCAAGGATCATGAACTTGTCTACCTCATCGTATACTCCAGATACGCCAGAGTGCAATCTGTTGACAGCCTCGTAGCCTGCTCCAGGAAGTCTATACTCTCCACCTGAGATCTTGGTATAAGCATCTCCTCTCGTGAAGTCAGTAAAGTAACCACGATCGCTTTCTTCTTCTCCTAATGACCCAGGAAGCCATCTAGGCATAGCGTTAGCTATAGGGTTTATCTGTTGGTTGATCTTACCTGGAGTAGAGTAGTCAGACATAAAGAAACGTCTGATGAATTCGGTGTTATGAACAAGAACATTGTTAGCAGTATAATAATGAAGGTCTTCGATCTCCAGGTCAAACACTTCTTTTTTTGAGTCAAATAATATAACTTCTTTTACTTGAACAAATATATGATTATTGCATATGAAAGATTTTCCGCAGGACCTTGCAGCAGGAAGCGGTTCATCTAAATCATTATAAATAATGTTTATAATTTTAGTCTCAATTATATGCCAGTTTAAATTATTTCTTACCAGGTTTTTTCTTGGAGTTCCTTGAGGGTAATTGCCGTTAGCCTTCTCCTTATAGTCAAGAACGCAATTTCCAATAGCTCCAAATCTAGAAGCAAGCAATTGAGTCTGCTGAACGAGCTCTTTTGATACACTTGTGAATCCTGATTTTTCTCCATTACACCATCCATCCCCTTGAAGTAAAGCAGACAAAAATTGTCTTGCATTATTTATATCTCCATGTAGAATCTGAGGAGGAATGTATTTATTATGAGCTCCATGACCACAAAGACTATCGCATAAAATGGATAGCGCCACAGAACTAACCCTCATTACGATGCCTCCATCGCAAATTTGTTTTACCTCAAATTTGTTTGCTCCAAATCTTCTTATAGCAATCTCTCCTAATTTACTAGCTATATGAACCTCTGATGCAGAAAGAGCAAAGGATACTCTTCCTTTTTTTTCTACTGAGCCTTCTGCGCAAAACCAACCAAGTAACCATGAAAGTTCTTCATCTAATAAGGCGTGTCGATCAAAACGACCTACAGATAGGTTCCTAAATGAATGCAATGCCTCTTTACAGTCTTTGTCGGAAATTCCAAGGTCACGCAATTCTTTACGCGTAATATCAGTATTAGACTCAATTAACTCATATGCATTAATAAAATCCTGCCCGGCTCTAACATAAACATAAGATTCGGAATAATGACGCTCTCCAGACAGGGGAGCAAGATCTATTTCTGGAATTCCCCAGTGGTCTTGAGGAATAGGTATAGCAAGATAGTCTTTAGGTAAAATATCTTTAGCATCCATGTCAACTGTTGCCGTCTTCTTGATGTCTCCTTTAGCTCTTCTCAAGACGGGGATATGGTGCTTCGATGTTACAGTAAGTTCTTCCCCAATTGTTCTTATTTTTATTTTTACAAGATCACTTGCTGTGCCCATACTGTGCATGGCTTTAACTGACTTATAAGCTCCGTCCTGGGATAAGACTATATCATTAGGGGTAATTGTCTCGATAGCTTTGTATCCATCGACTGTCTGAACTTTAGTGCCAGCGACGAAGCACTGCCCACCGAGTCCACCTAAGTTCATGTCGTAGAATGATCTCCCCATGCTGTCCATATTGGAAGCGTCGGCAAGCTTATAGTTTTCGTCAAGTTTAACCCCAAAGAAACCTAGGACGAACTTGAATATACCAGTAGGCTCAAGAGCAACGTTGCTCCATTTTTCAACCCTGTCAGCTAAGACGTCAGGCCTATTCACGTCTATAAGAGCATTAGGTATACCAGGGATTCCCATTCGTGAAGCTACATCAGAAGGGACGCCCTTCTCTCTTATGTTAGCGTTGGCAACAAGGCGCTCCTGCTGTGCTGGATGCATCTTCTTGCTTGGCTTTATCAGCTCTCCGAGTGTATCAGAAAGGACTGGACCAACAATAGGAACGCCATCGAACATCTTACCCGTCTGAGAGTATGGTCTCGTGTAGTAGTTCTTCTTCTCTAGCCAGTATGGATCTAGTATCTTCTTTAAACCAAATAGGTTTCTGGGAGTTGGAAGAAGTGATACATTCTGAAAGTAGTCTCCCTCGCTTCCATATATATTCTTGTCTCTTGGTTGATCTTTTAGCTTGCGGTACCAGCTGGGAGCGAAGTGATCTATCTCTCCTCCCTTGAATGGCTGGTAACCTAGTGCCCACCATCTAGCTTTCCTTATCGCTACCTTGTCTTCTCCAGAGTATTCTCTAGAAAGACTATCTGAGGTCTGCGCTACATCAGGACCACCAGCTGCTCCGTATAAAGCTCCTGCAGCTGCAAGTGCTTTCCCAGGAGAACCAGTCATAGCAAGAGTCTTGAGCCCAACTGCCATTGATGCAAGCGTGCCCATTAGGCCAGTGCTTAGGCCAGGGAACAATGATGATTCACTGTACGCGGCTGCCTGCTGTATTCCTGTTCCCTCTCTTATCTTCTGTTGAAGTACTCTTGCCTTCGTGTATGCATCCGCTATTAGATCCGTGGGCCTTGTTCCAGTGAGCTCACCTATCTCATAGTTCACATAGCTGGCCACCTCTTTACCTACCATTAGGGTGGCAGGTATCGCGGCAAGTCTAGCAACGTTAGCCTTGAAGTTTCCAGTTGGCCTGAAGCCCATCCCCGTGGACTGACTAGCAAGAGCATTAAGCCTCATACTCATGTAGTTGCCGAAGTCTTTTATCTTGTCTCCAGCTGCAGCGCTAGTAGCATAATTAGGAACCCTCTCGTGGAAGGTCTGATTGCCCATCCGATCTACACCAGTGGCTCCCTTTGTCTTGGCTCGCATACCAGTTGTATTCTCAAGAGGCTTAACGCCCTTTGCTCCAAAGTTAACATAGACATGCTTACTGGTAATCTCCTGGGCAGACTCGGCAGCCTTGTCTACTATAATCAGATCCTTGCTAGTTCCTGAGTAAGCTTTAACCTTGTCCCACCATGTTAGCTTCTGGGTATCTTTAAGTATACCCTGGCCATGGAACTTGCCCTTTGTTCCAAGGTCAGCCACAGTAGTTGTGGCTTCCTCGGGAAACATAGCTGACAGGGCCCTGGTCTTTACCGTATCAGATGCGTTCACGTAATCCTTAGCGTAGAACTTGGCATCGCCGGTAGCGATTCCCTTTATATTCCTAAGCATTGCTTGAACAAAAGGAAGCCCGACGCTCCTCTTATCAGCAAAGCGAGGACCAACACCTGTTGCCTCCTGTATCTGACCGACAAGAGAATCTTTCAGAGGAGCCGCGCTATGTAGATTCTTTATGGTCCCTGCGTCGTGATGCTCTCTTAGGACAGATGGCACAAATCTCTTGTCACTAACAGATCCAAGAGTCTGATTAGTCGCAGTCTTTATTGGGCCTGCTTTTCCTGCAGAGGTATATACATCAGTTCCAATTAGGAACTTATCAGCCTTGCCTTTGTCTGGAGTTATCTGAGAGAATCTTCTGCCGCTTCCAAGGAAGGAGGCGAGTGCCTTACCTACTCCGGCTATATCTATGGCCTCGGAGATCTGCTTTATAGCGAAGTTAGCTTTAGACATTCTAAGGTCTACTATTTTACCACTTCCTCTTGATACGAACAGGTTCGCATCCACTATTGTATTAGTGTATATTAAGTTGCTCTCTAAAGCATCCTCTACGATACCTATGGACAGGGCCTTTTGGTTGCCTCCAGTCTTAAGGAACTTAAACTGAAGACCAACAGAATTCTCTATGAACTCGTGGTTATGCTCTATTAGTTCGCCAAACGTTAGAGGTTCTATATCGTGATGAAATACACTAGGAGTGCCTCCTCCTCTCTTCCTAGGAAGGTTCTGAAAATCCTTCTTGGCTAGCTCGTATATCTCTTTAGTGTTGGTTTCGAACCCAGCCGTGGTCTGTAGCCTCATCAGAGCTGCTAGGTCTTGAACTCTGTCTAGGTCACCAACCCTTGCCCCGCCGAAACCTTGTATGAATGCTTCCCCACCTGAGTCCTTATGTATTCCTAGCTTACGGTACAGGAGGTCCGCAGTCTCGGCTGTAAACTCAGGATCAGCGACCTTTCCTATTCTACTGAAGTATCTTGAGCCCTGCCCAGCAAGATTCATTATATCAGCAAAGTAATTTCTTCCGGTTGCCTTACCGAATACCTGAAGTCCCGTGCCAAGTACAGCGAGCTTGGATAGCCATTGAGCATCCTTTTCATTCCTAGCTTGTACGTCAGCCTGGAAGTTTCTTATCTCGTCGTTATACCTGTTCGGAACTTCGCCCATTACATTATATTCCTATCGCCCTGATTTATTCTATCCCAGTCTGGTGAGTCAAACTGAAGACTATCCATTCCCTCTGGAACCGGAGGCCCCTGATTTTCCTTATCTCCTCCTATCATCTCTTCTACATTCACTGGTTTGCCAAGCATATGCTCAGCTTTTGCAAATAGATCTAGTTGCTCATCCATGGTCATATTAAGAACCTCATTAGGTGCGACCTTGAATACACTACAGATATACATCTGAATTATAGACTGAAACTCTGTAGCAGCTTCTCTCTTCTCGTTAAGAGTCTTAATGAATACTTCCTCATCTTGAAAGCCACTGTTTTTTATTATAACTTCAGCTAAGCTATCAGGTGATGAGGGCATGGCTTCTTCTAGCCAGGTATCCACAGTTGTTCTCTCTATATATAAGGAGGCCATCCTTACTATAGTGTCATTTATAACTGGCCCATCTAGGGAATCCTCAAGGTCAAGCACTAGGCCATATTCAGAATAAGTTAAAGGGCGGACTAAAAAGTCACGCCCTTCAAGTTCTAGGAAAAATACAGACTTATGACCTCGAGACCTAAGCGATACAAATTGCTTTACTGTCTCTTCCTTCATACATTACAGCTTCACTGCTTGAACATCTGGACCACCAAAACCTGCCTCGAATAGTACAAGGTCTGCTAAGTGCTGGACTGTTCCTGCGCCTATACTGTCAAGAGCAAACTCAGGATACAACAGGCACATGCTTGTGATAAGCTCAACCTCGTCCTCTTGAATCTCTGCAATCATAGCCTGATCTTCTCCTGCCTCTACTATACGTTGATTCCTTTTTGATACGATCTCGCGCCATTCTTTCCTATTGATACCTCTATAGATATACTCCTGGTTAGCTATGATTATATAGCTTGGTCTGTGGCCCTCTGCCTTAATCTTCTTAAGAGCTGCTTTAGCTTCTTCGCTTAGAGCCGGCGTCACTACTTCTTCTATTGTGTCTTCCATTAGTTTCTCACTATACTATGTCTATTGTTTTGCAAAAAAATGGGTATACTTCAAGTATGCCCTGAGCACTACTGCTCATATCGTTTCCGGCCCCAGCTGCTGCTGATATGGTAGATGATTCACCTACTAATACGCAGTCTTTGAATACTCTCTGGTACATTCCATCATCATGCTGGAACCCATATTTAACTATTAGGTCAAATGGATGCTTGCTTGTATCGAAGTCCAAAGGACTCTGCATTCCGTCGAAGCTATTAATATCTAGTATAACTTTATCCTGTCCAGGCTTCTTGGCATCGGATATATATCGAGCTTTGAGCTGATTCTTAAAATCAATAATCCGTTGTTCTCTTGCGCCAAATACTTCTTTCCCGTCCTTATAGGGGAGTATAGATTGCTGAACATACTTAGCCTTATCTTCGTTATTATCAAAGCTCATTAGGTTATCAAAGAGTACACTCCGCTCTACTGAGGTAGATATGCGATCGGGGTTGTTATTGAATATCTCTGTAGACTTATCTAGCACTTCTTGATACTTCTTTGAGTTCTTTATCAGAGCAGTAAGGTATCCAGGGTATCTAAAGTTAATTATAATCTGGCCGCTCACTAGCTCTTTACCTTTAGCTACAAAGCCGTACTGCTGATCATCATAGCCATATATAGGCTGATGATTTATGTTCCTCTTAAAGTCAACCCTGAACATATCATCTACCTCAATGTCATTAACATAACACTTGGTTGTGGAGGGAGTTGGGAAAAATTTATTTATAGCCATTTATATTATTGGCGGATGCTAATGTTTATGTACATATGTATTGCCATTATTAATAGAGTTTAGTGTCTTTAGCACATGATCTATAGAGTAGCTATCATACCCGTTGCTCGAGAATCCGCCAGGTGAGGAGCCTGCGGTAAAGACTGTGCCCGGGTTCTTAGATGACACAAACTGATTAAATTGATTTTGCAGATATTGGTTCTTCTCGTAGTCTAGAGTAAGGGGAGAGTTACTGTCAAATATTCTTCCTCCTTTTACTGAAGTGGAACTTTTATCAATAGCATTATTATTGAATTCATCTGGAGTCTTGACGGTCGTCATCCATTTTCTTCTAGCTGCCTTAAGGAAGTCGTCATAGAAGACGCTCTGCACGAAAGGAGAGACGTGCTCTGCCATGTAGGTATATGTTATCTCTGTGAAGATGTCATCCACAGAGTAGGTGGTTCCATAATTAGAAAGAGTCACGCCACTTATAAGCTGCATGCCTGACTTGCCAGATTCGTTGGCGGCGTTAATCAGGATATCAAAAGGCGGCATTTCATCTATGTGCCAGGAGCCATCAGCCGGTGAAGAAGCATCTGCAGCCATAGCAAATATTTCCTGGAACGGATCCTTGTCTATGACAGTAAAAATCATAGATCCGGCGAACGTCCGGGCACCTCTTGTAAATGCTATTGGTCTCTTATTGCCTAAAGATCTTATAGGTAATACAGAGGTAGTTGAGCTTATTGTTATAGTCTGTATATCGGATGCATGCTTAAATGGCTTCCTTGAATCGAGAGACCTGAGCTGAAGACCTCCCATTATAAACATGACGCTTATGTCCGCGCCAGAGAAGCTCTGTTCGTAAGGAAGATTATTAGCAATTCTATTATCTGAGTAAGCTTTATACTCTGCGAAGGTGCCTATTCTACGATAATCATCACTCATTGTTTTTCCTTAGAGAAGAAAGTGGGGAGAGATGTGAACGTGAGATATCACACCCCTCCCCGGGGGCAGTAGAGGCTAGTCTACAATTAACTAAGCACTAAATCCACCAGCGGTGGCGCTAGTTGTCACGAAACCTGACTCATTACCGCTAGAGTTCCAAGAGGTGATAGCTCTAGCGATATACGTAGAGCTCTCATCGGTTGAAATATCATCAATACTCATGCCTGAGCCAACGTTAAGGATCTCTACGCCATGAATCTTCATAGAAGCAAAGTGTCCGTATTCGTTAGCCGCAGTGACAACTACCTCGAAAGGCAGGATCTGGTCATGATAGTTAGGTCTACCCAAGACCTTATCAAGAGTAACATTTACAGGGCCATTTGAGCCGATGGAGTTTCCACCGACTCCACCTATCTCTATAGAAGGAATAGAAACGTTAACTGGCTCACCAGCATAACGTTCGTTCCTTCCAATAAGAAAAGGGGCATCTTTAAAAGCATCCAAAAGGGCAGAGCGATCGAACACCATGAAAACCATGGAGCCCGCGATACCGCGCTTACCTCTCGAGAATGACCTAGGGTCTGCAGAACCCATTGTGTAGATTGGAGCTTTCTCTCTTTGTACTGTGTAACTGCAACCCTGAAGTTCTCCAATATGAGTACCACCAAAGGTGAGAGACATATCTACTCCAGAGAAAGAGTTATAAGTACGAGAAAAGCTATCTGCTGTATTTCCAGCCATTATTTAATCTCCTATAGTTGTTTAGCAAGTGATACCGTTTCCGTGATCGTAACGATCTCGAATGCCGGTACCAGGGTCAATGTGATTTCCACTTCACCAAGAACTTGCTGATCAGGAGTAGATGATATGAAGAATTCAAAATCATTCAATGCTCCAACAGATTTCATGGTGAATAGGAACTTATCGATCTCGGCTTGCATAGCTGCTCTGTGGATCGCGTTATTTGCTTCACCTATGAAAGGTTCAGAAGCAGCACGGACACCAGCAATAGCTGCATCTGTAATTCTCATGGTAGAGAGTCTGACGAAATCAGAGCGGACGTACTTAGATACGTTATGTGCTCCCGTTATTCCACTAGCAACAACAAATCCATTTGTCTTATTCAAGAACGTAGTCACTCGTCTTGCTGCAAGCTTGTTAGCCTGCTTAGCAGAGAGGGGTCGCCTAGCTGCAAGATTAGGGATTGCCTTATTGGTTGTAGAGGAGTGAGGTGCTAGTCTATTCATGAAGCCAGCATAAGCGGCAGCTCCATCAGTGTTGTACACAGTATTGCTTAAGCTAACGCCAAGGCCTTTTGCGAGATCTCTAACATTATTATTAGCAGTAACAAGAGGTGCGCCAACTATGCAAATCCTGCGGCCTGCGTCAACCTTATTTCCCTTGGCGTCAAGTTGAACTGTGCCAGTAGAATCTTCAGCCTGAAACGAAAGCCAATAGCTTGCACTGACATTGTCTGCTGCGTTAGAGGAGTTTGTCGGGAAGAAGGCTCCAGCGGCATCGTTAGAGCCAGCGAGATAGTTATAGAACGTAGTAGGAAAACCTGCTTCCGTCGCTTCAACTAAAGGAGCAACTGATACCAATGCATCTTCGTCGTCCTGTGTTGCATATTTCACCCACTCATCAACAAGGGCAATAGACGGGATATTAAATCTCGTCAGACCCTCGCCTGTAAGAGCAACTGCTTCACCGCTAAGCGTAGCATTGGCCCATAGGCCAGTTGCATTGGACCAAGTTCTGGCCCAGTGTAGAGTAGGCATCATGCCTATAACACCTATGCAGGTGTTTCCAAATTCGTTTGTAGCTTGCTCACAAAAGTTCGAAAGCTGGTTAGTGTAATTACCCGTAGTTCCTGTGCAGTCTGCCCATGCGCCAACAGGTACAACGACATCGAGGTCGGTGTTCACTATTGTGTCATAAGCTGTAGTTAAGTCCGCGTATCTTGAACTATTGTCAGTTCCGACAGGAGAGACAATGCTCTCTAGTGCGGCAGCTTCATAGTGTCCGATAACAACGATCTCGACAGACGGTGCACCCGCAGCAACTGCTTCTTCAAGAGCAAGAGAGAGTTCACCTGGGTAGGTATCTCCTGCTGTTCCTGAAAAATACAAAGATGCTGAAGCTTGGCCAACGTTAGTCACTTGGAATGGTTCTCTCAGGCTAATGCCTGTATTAGAAGTTATACCAAGTAGAGTAACCTTTGGCCCAGAGGGCTGTCGGGCAATTTTCAAGCCTTGATCGCTAAGATTAACGTTCACTGCTGGTAAAGAGTCAAAAGCCATTTTTTTATTCTCCTAAAAAATACCTAAGATTAGGTTAGGTTCTGGTCTGTTATATTAAAATTGCCGAATAAATATTTGCCATCATTATCACGAAACATGGAGCTATACTCGGCTGAGGTAATTTGGCCAGAAACTATCTGCCCAGCTACTTCGTATTCTCCGACACAGGGTTCAATACTATCGGCCAGATTTGTATTGATATCTATATCTGTTATGTCTCGCGTGAAGACAGCTTCAAGGTACTCTGTTCTGATAAAATATTGCACAGCTCTACTTTTGAGGTCTTGCCTCCACTTCGTAACTGATGCGTCTCTCAGGCGTTCCCAAAAGAGAACCTCCTGTACTCCATTAAGTTTAAGTATCTTTCCGTAGAGACTTACAAATCTCTCAAACCAATCGGCCAACTTGTCGGCTGAGAAATTATCCGTTGTCCAACAGTCAAACTGCACTAAATGATCAAGCCATTGACCATACATCTCTATTGTATGGTTTGGGTCATCAGTGGACCTAAGGGTTTCCCTTAGAGTAGGTCTGTACTGCTTGGCAGGAGCGAATGGTCTACTACTAATAGTACCAGGAAGCTTACGTATTAGTGCATGCACTACCGTAGGTCTAATTGGTCCACTATCTTTAATAAGGCCGTCCTCGTCCTGTGTTTCTAATCCAAGTGACTGAGGATCTTCAGATGTAAACCTTACATGGTTCTTTTCATCTAAAAATTCAATCTTTTCAAGTCTAAGTCTATTTGGAAAAGTAGCTGTGTATTCTATCTTAACCAGTCCTTCCCAGTTCTTACTCCTCGGATTTATTAATGTTTCCTTGATTACGTATACCTCTCCCGTATTTTTATTCCTTATCTTCGCACCATCCGGTGGTCTCTGGAATAAGTAGGGAAAGTGGATAAGAGTCTTATCTATGTCATGAACTCTATAATTGCATTCATACTGCATAAGAAGTATGTCAGTCATCTCCATAGCTTCATCTAGATTAACACTTCTATCTCTACCACTTTTTCTCTGATAGGCAGTAGCACCAGAGCAGTTAGGGATTACCTTACCGTCATAGAACTTAACACTCGGATCGTCATAATCCTCGAGTATCGGCTTTCCTGCTTTATCTGATCTGGTGCTCATTATGTCTTATTGATACCGTAGCCAAGGTTGTTCTCTTCTACGTAGCATCTCCAGAATTCGATTCCACCTGTAGTAGTCTTTGGCTGTCCACCTCTCATTGGCTGAGCATCCTGTATATCAAATACTCTTGAAATAGAAAAAGGCTGCTTAGGCTGCCCAGTTGCCTCATCTAACTCAAGCTCTAAAATGAAGTCTGTATTCTTTGGCATCTTGTCATGCTCTATTATATAGACTTGAGTTTTAGTATTCATTGTTCCTATCTGTGCCTGAAAGTCGAACCCTGGTTGAGCCAGGTAACGATATCCCTTGATGAGCTTATCTACGTAATAGTAGTTGGAGACAATATTACTGTAGTTGATATTGCTCTGATCGTAGTTCTGAGGCAGAGCTTCTTGCGCTTCTTTTGTCGACTTATTAAGATCTACGGAACGAAGAGCTACCCAGCTGAATCCTACAGACTCAGAGAGTAACTTAATTTCTTTCTTTAGATCTATAAAGCCAAGCTTCTTAGGCACCAGGTACTCCAGGAGGAAGGTCAGTCCCTTTAGGGTTAACTGTATTCTTAGGAGCTACGTAAGCCTTGGATGTCATCAGACCAGGATCAGCCATTTGCTTTCTGATCTCTGCTGTTGCACCAGGAAGAGTATTGCTCATTCTTTCCAGTAATTCTTTGCCAGGTTCGGGTTGTTTTTCTTTAGCCATCTTCTTTACCACCATTGTGTTCCAGGAGGAACTTTTGCTTTCCTACTCATCCCTACGTTACTCGCAGGAATATTAGGCTGATATGTAGACCATCTATTATCTATTAGTTTTCCTGCGACACCGTGCCACAGGCGATCTACGACGTCTGTAATGTTTTTAGTACTATCGTACCGAAGTGCAGAGCCACGCGCACCTAGGAGCGTCTTATTGGCTATGTCAAGCTTCTTAAGAGCTCTTGCATGCTTCAGTGAAAGTCTAGCTGCTTCTGTCTGAGGAAGATCTATGGAAACGTTCAGGTCTCCTAGCTGTCTTCTAGTTCCAGCAACAATAGCTTTCTCTAGTTCTTGATCGTCAAGTATATCAACGATTGTTTTATTAGTAACCCATTGGAGATGAGTCCATGATATACTACTTACATCTATACTCATCTTCTCTACTAGGTTTATAGTATTAGAAAGCAATAGGGCCGCGATGTAGTCATTATTAAGAGTATCAGCTATCGTGCTCAATTCTCTCTTTATTACATGTATACCAGATACCTTAGGGTATCTTTCCATCGTGAATGTAAGCTCGTAGTCAGATGGGCCAAACTCACTACCATCTTCAGCAGTAATTGACTTATCAAGCGTTACTGAGACTCCTATGTTCTTAGGCATCTCTCCGCTAAAATGAAGATACAGTGTATCACCAGAGCATGATACTCCAGTCATAGGCGCAACGATTCCAGTGCCGAGAGTGCTGCCAACTGCTATATATGCATTACTATCTAACATGCCATATGCATCAACTGATACCCAGTCTGTACTGCATAAGCCCGTAGATAGAGACTTATTAAAAGCTATGGCAACTCGATTTGAGCCGTCAATAGTAGACGCTACATCATAGGAGTGAACTTTGGGAGTCGTTGAAGATACGACAAAGTCACCAAGCGCCTTCACGTGTACAGGAAGATTTAGGTCTCCCTCTAGAGAATAGTCAGTTGAGTCTTTATCAATTGACGAGTCATCTATATAAATTTTGGTTCCCGTAGTAAATGTTACATCAATAGTAACAGCTATAGGATCAGATGATGCACTGTCTTTAAGTACATAACCCGTTCCTATAGCTATATCTGTTCCAGGAAACCTTATCTTATATACTGTATCCTCAGCAAGAACACCTAGAGGAGTGATACTTATAGTAAACGTTGCGGTATTGTATGAAATACTTGTCTCTATGATGTCCTCAGTTGCGACATTCAATAAAACCACCGCGTTACTATTTATCGTAGTAGCATCTAGTGCTGCAGTAAAAGTAGCTGTTAGAGTCTTATTTAAAAAAGAATCAGACGCCAGATTTACTGGTGAACTTACTGAAAGTGCAGGTACGGCCATTAGTTAAGATACTTGTCTAGAGCTGCTGCTGCAACCTGAGGAGAGGCTGTTGCAAGTGACGGATCTGAGTATTCAATATGAAGATCATCTTTTTTTACGTTTCCTCTGCTGTCCTTTACAATACCCACATTAGGATCAATGACAATATCATAATTGTCCGGATCATCAACGAAGTCTTCTACAAGAAAGTCAGGCCCATTATAGTTAGTAATAGCTTCCTTTAGAAAGTCTATCCACTCTCTCCTTCCTCTGGTTGTTCTCTCTTGATCTAGACAGTAAGTATAGATCTCAAGTGGAGTCCAGTTGCCTACCTGAGTCATTCTAACTAGATCTATAAAAGGCTTCTTTACATCCTGAGTCATGGTTCTTGCTAGCTTAACTAGCTTTGCATACTCCTCCCTGATTCCTTCTTCTTTTATGAGCGCAGGAAGATAATGCTTGCCAATTACTATGGTATTCCTCTCAAGAGCTCCCTGCACCTGCATGCTTTCTTGCTCAGATAGATTGTCTGGTATTTTACATGTCCAGTTCTCTGAGTCAAGCCATAGCTTGCATTTGCCTACATCGCCTACTCCGTAGTAAGCTCCTTTTTTTAAGTTGATCGATATAACTGTTCCAGCGTACCTACTTACAACTCCAAGAATCTCACTTTTTGGGGCTTCAGCCTTTGGTACAATAACAGTCTTTTTGCTAGCTGCCTTATCGGCTGCTATTTGTTTATTTGTTCTACGTGCCATTTTTTTCTACTGCCTAAAGTAAATAGGGCCCCCGAGGGGGTGAGTCCTCAAGGGCCCTTAGTTTTTATTTAAATATTCTAATCAGTTAAGATTAAACTACTGCAACAAAGCTTGAATCACCAGTCAGACTATTAGTGAGACCAGTGGTCGCAATAGTAGTTTGGATGTTATGGGCAAAGTCGAAGCTACGATCAAGGCTTACACCTTTGATTAAGCCAGAACCTTGTCCACTATTCATGCTGCCGAGACCGTAACGTTCACGAAGCTTAACCTTCATGATGTCACGAGCCGGATCATTCCAGCTATCCACAACTACTTCCTCATCTACAACAAGTACGCCGAGCTCATCAACACTAGCAAGGATCATGTCCGTAGTGTTATTGGCTGCGCTGTACGGCATGTAGGGGCTTACTATAATACGGAATGCGTATGGGAATAAGCCTGGAACCGAAGTGTGGGTAGAAGCCAGTTGCTGAGGATCTCCAACAGTGGTGTTCTGAAGAAGACCATTGCCGAATCCGCCGTTGCTCCATTGAGGAGCAGCGCCAGGAGCACCTTGAAGAGCTTGCCACATGCCAGCGCCATTCTGGAAACCAAATGCGCGCATCAGTGCTTCATCAGCAAAGATGGACCACGCGAACGGGTTCATAATAAGGGCGTTAGGAGTGAAGCCTCTAGCGACGAACGTAGCGTACGCCTTATGGAGGTCATCAAGAGTAAGAGTACCGTTATAGGCACCAGCCGCATCACGACCAGTTGTAGAAGCATAAGAAGCCGACGTATTATCAAACACGGTGTTAGTTCCACCAGCGTTAGCAATAATAAGGTCTGCAACCTTCTGTTCCTTGTGCCGAATAAGGGCTTTACCAGCTGCACGAAGATGCATGCTCATTACGTCGTAAAGACTGTAACGAATCATCTCTTCGGTCATCTTGACGGCAAGACCACTCTTACCGATGGTTGCGACTACTTGCCCAGCGAAGTCGAGGCTTCTTTCTGGGTACTCGCCGCCTTCAGGGATATCAGCAGCACTGAATGCACCAACACTTGGGAAAGTGAGTTGCGTACCGTGCTGATAATTAATTCTCTGAAGTAAGCCAGTGAGCACAATGTTGGGCTCAATAGCTTCTTTAACCACTTCACTGATCACGCGGGGGATCAGAAGGGGATGATCAGTCGAGAAGTTGTCTGAACCGCGAAGCCCTTTGCTGTAGTTCTGATCGAAGCCGATCATATCTCCAACACTCATGCGCTCTTCAGCGCCAGGGATTACACCGTTAGACTTCCATAGTTCCTTCATCTTGTTGACCTTGACGGAGTCCTTGCGGTAAGCAAGTTGTCTCTCGTCCATGCCTACAATAGAAGTGTCCATGCCAATCTCGTCCTTTACGGACTCAACAGCTTGTCTCTTTACATCTTCGAGTGCAGATTCGAAACCGTCCTGCATTCTAACTACTACATCTCTTTGCTTTTCGTCGAAAACTTCAAGCTCATCAGAAGTAAGTTTACTTAATTTAGTCATTTTTTTTTACTCCTTTATTTTAAAGTCTAACCAGAATAGTTAGAGCGTAGTAGGTGCCATCGCCATCTGACTGAGCGCTGCGCAACCATGAAGGTGTACCAGCAGTTCCAGAACCAGCGTTGCCAAGTCCGTCGACAGTTTGCACTCTCTCCAGGCCTTTGAATTCTGCAGCACCAGCAGTCGTAAGTGACTGAGTAGTGTCCGCACTAAGAACAGTGCCAGCTCCACCAGTACCATCGGCAAATGCGATGTTCTGATAGCAGCGTCCGATTACCTTACTCATTGAAGCAGCAGTGCCGTCCCACTTGGTAAATCTACCAATAAGGTTAGCAGTGCTAGCAAGGTCGCCAATGCGACCATATTCTCCAAGGAGAGCAACATCGTTACACATAACGAGATCACCAGCATTGATAGTTCTTTCGTCTGCATTCACTGCAGGAACCTGAATCATGTAATCTGTTACAATAGGAACGTTAACGTTTCTAGTGTAGTTTTCATATTGGGATTGTAAGAAGAAGGAGTATACCGGTTGGGTAACTACTCCCAATGGAAGTACAGGGCCAGCTGTAAGTGCAGCGGCCGTAGCGGTTACATCGGCAGCAGGAAGGCCCCAGTCAGTATTATCACTTGACTGGAAGTGCATTGTAATATTACCTGTCACGGCGTGAGCCGGGAAGATCTTACCTACTGCAGTTCCGCCAGTAGCGATACCAACGATTGTACCAGCATCAATAACGATGGGATCGTCATGAAGCTTGTCTACGCGCACTGGAGCTAGTCCAGTATATGCTTCCATGGGAACCGCGCTGGCTTCCGGTCTTACGCCCTCTTGAATTTCTTGATACGGAGGTCTGTTGACCGCGTATCCTCTCGGGGTTCTAAACGCCATAGTTTAGTCTCCTATAATTAGGGGTTGTTTTAAATTTTAAAGTATGAATTGAGTGCTTCGTCTTTAGACTTCGGCTTGGGAGCAACGAATGATTCTTTTGAATCAGTGGCAGTGCTCGTGACGTCGTCTTCGATTATATCAGCAGCAAAGTCGGCAGAACTCTTAACACCCATCTTCTTCATAGCCGTAGCTACTTCAAGAGACAGGTCTGAAATAGAATCCTTGAGCGAATCAAGTTTTCTCTCAGTAAAGCTAATAAGCTTTGCTTCGTATTCGTCTTTTGTACTAATTGAAGTGACGTCTTCTTTTCCAAGGACGAGTCTGGAGGTAAGCAGTTGACCAGCAAGCGCAGATTTAGTCTCTGTAAGACTATCTGTCGCAGCGGTTTTTGCTTTATCTACCTCTTCGTCCCTTTCAAGAAGCTTTGCTTCAAGACGAGTAATTTGCGAGTCGGCTTCCGCCTTCTCAGTTTTGAGTGTCTCAAGCTGATCCGTTACTGCTTCTAATGAAGCGGTAAGAGCTTTATCACTTAGGGCACTTTGATCACTCTTTGCATTGACTTTAGCTTCGGTAACAGGGGCTATGACACCTTCCTCTTCCTTACTACCGCCATCATTGTTTGAGTTATCTTCTGACGTAGCGCTGGCCGCGCTATCATCAGTTGTTTCTTTGTTTTCGTCCTTATTGTCTTCGGACTCAATTGTATTAGTCATATCTTCTTCTTCCTGTTGATCTTGTAGTAAGTCTGTAAACAGTGGAGATACAGCTACTATGGTTTTCCCCGTAAGGGTTTTTCTATCTTTAGCAGAGTCATGTGATCCTGCAAGTAAGTTGACTACGGAGTTAGACCCCATAGATAAGGTCATAGAATTGACAGAGACAGATGAGTCACTAAAGCACTCCATCGTACCTACGTCAAAATCTTTACTAGGCTCGATAAACTCAAAGCTATTAACCTTGGTATGCTCATCGGCTGGTCTGTTTACAGGAGACACCTCAACGTAATCGAGGTCACCTGTAATAAGGTAGCATAAGTAGTCCTTAGACTTTTTACCTATTTTTACCCTGTAGGTCTCTCCTACTTTATGCTCATGTTCATTCCAGAATATAGACATTTCATCCATGATATTCTCTCCACATACTGAGCAGAATACTTCTTGAAAGTCTTGACTGGTGGAGAATTGCTGGATTCTACCATCTATAAACTGTTCTATGGAGTCTTGCTCCATAATATTAAGATCGAGCTGAATGAACCCTGATCCAGTGTCCTTTCCAGGATTACGGTAATCGTATTTAAAGTCATCGCCTTGCTTAAGCTGAACAAAGTTAGCTCCAGTTACTCTTCCGATTGGGTCAGAGTGCATATCGTGATGCTTTAGAACCGGCTTACCAACTGGCTCCAAGAACGACTTCATTGATCTCTTTACTCTAGCCCCAGGATAAACTCTCATATTAGTGAGTCTGCCTGAGTGAGTAGCGTCTATGGACACAGACAATACTGGTTTCTCAGTCTTGGAACTGGCTGCATCAGAAAATAACTCTAATGCATCAGCCCTCAGTGACTTAAAGCTAACATTCTGATTGTCTATTATTCGAAACTTAGGTAGTACCATCTTGTTCTTTTTTAAGCTTAGGGTTTACTTTGGAAAATTTCTTTTTAGACTCTTTGGTATTCTTGATCTTTCGAATCTTAACTTTCTCTATGAATTGCAACTCTTCGGCATTCTCGTACTCTTCAGGCTCTAAGTCCTTTTTTTTATTGACCATATGGAGCCTGATTATATTCCGACTTATATTTATTCTTCAGACAGGTAAGGCACAAATGAGCAATTGTCATGAGTTGCGAGTAGAACATGATAAGGCATGTCCTTAGTTTCAAGTGATATATCTAAATCACCCTCGAGAGAACACTTTGAACATGACTTACCCTCCACTGGGGAAAGTTTAAAATCAGAGTATCCAGAAGATCTTAGAGCCTTAGAGAAACCGAACCTGTAAGCTATGTCTATCTGCTTGTCACATAGGAAGCCAAGATCATCCTCTAGCTGGTCAAAGACAGCATTAATTCCGACCACTGGGTTCTCTTTCATCTTAGAGCTATTAGTGATGTACCTAAGTGAGCCATCAGTTAGCGACTTGATGCTTTTTCCTATGTAGTTCTTGAAGAATCTATCTACCGACTTCTTAGGGATATTATATGAATCCTTCTCTGAATAAGAAAGTGCGTCCTTGATGCCTTCATTTATTGCGCTAACTATATTAATCTTGGAGTCTACAATACATATAGACTGGAAGTTATCGAAGAAATTATTAGCCGTAACAACTAAGTCGTCATACTCAATAAGCTCCTTATGCTTAGAGAGCTGCTTAGATACCGTATCTTTATGAAGAGCCCTCTCCTGAGACATGCTGTTATTAGCAGTGATCATGGTCTTGGCCTCCTTCTGTCCGTTTTGATTCTTAGGCCTATTCTTATTTCCAATAGTATTAGATGCGGCCTTGCTTGCTTTGGATTGCTCAAGGGAAGCAGCTGCACCCATCTCCTGAAGCTCTTTAGCTCTCTGGTGATCCATGTCTAACTTAATGTCCTTAATCTGGTCTTCATCAAGTTCTTTCTTAGCAAGGTACTCCTGCCTGAACTCTGTACGGGTAATTACAGAGGTATTAAATAGATCAGCGCCGTGAGACTGCTTAGCTCTTTCTTCTTCTCTATTTATCATGGGGAACTCAAATCTAACTATATTGTCATGCTTAATATCAAAGCCACCTTCAAGGAGCAAAGGTATTACAAGATCATTAGTTAGTCTATCCTGAATGATAGCTTGGAAGTCTCTTGAGGAGTCTTGCAATGATTGAGACACCGCGCCAGCGCTTGCCTTAGATACGTCTCCTCTGCCGATATCAACAGGACTAAGTCTTAAGCCACCGAGAACACGCTGCTCATAGTATTTAATGTACTTTTCTACATCAAACACGGCCGCGCTCTCGTTTATTACTTCCTGCTCTATCCTATGAGAAGTGACCATTCCTCCTTCTGGAGTAATATTCTGAACCTGAAGCTGAAGTAATTCTATCTCAGTTGTACCATCATCGTACTCTTGAGCAGGGAACTCGTCTGTTCCGACTTTCCAGTGAGACGAGGGATATGCATACTTACGAGCAGAAGTCTCTGCAAGTTCTTCAAGCCTTCTAAGTGCCCTTACGTCATCAAGAACAGGAAGGATATACGGTGTGCCAAATACAAATCCAGCCTTTTTGTCTATTGTAGCCACGATGACGTCGTTAGCAGAGTACGTTCTCTCTCGCTCGTTTGATGCACTATTTTCTACAACCTGCTTCCATTGAGTTGCATGGCCATACTTATTGAGGTTTACGCTGACTGATGTAGGGTCAAGTGGATATATAGCAGCTATTGGATCCAGGATCTTTCCATGCCATTTAATCCTTCTTCCTGAGCTCTTATTCTTATCTCTCTTTAAAACAAGAAGAGAAGTAGCATACGCCGCCAGATTGTAAGAAAATTCTCTTACAAACTCATTAGTGGATATACCAGATATCAACGATATCTCAAACAATCTCCTGTTTACATACTCAACCATTTCATCGTCTTCACCTACGATAGAGTAGCCTTCTTTGAGAATTTGCTCTCTATGCTTTCTAACTGATTGGTTTACGTATGGCTCTACATCCATAGCAAGAGCTATCTCTGTTAGATCATGAACGGGCCCTTGGTATTGCTTGCCATCATTAGACGTGGTAGCATATTTAGAGGGACTGGAGTACATTAGAGGCTTAGGAAGAGTCATTCTCCTTTCACCTACTATCTCCTTAAGGGCGGCGTTCTTTTCCCCCTCCTTATTGATCTTGCCTATAGCGAGCCTAATATCTGCTATCTGCTTATCACGAGCCTCATTGCTTCCCCTAAAACCTTTTATAAAATCAAAAATACCCATATTATTATATTGCTTTAAATAGCTCTGACAACTTTCTTCCTAATGCTATGCTCTCTGATGCAACTGAATTATTTGCGCAGTCCGTTAGCGGATCACTAAATTCCAATGGCCTAAGTAGCTTTCCTTCTGAATCTGTGCCAGGCACAGGCAACCCAAGTGATTTTGTTTTAAAACCAGGAACGTTGCTAAAGTATTTCCTGCTATTCTCTTCGCTCATATTCAATACGGGGAATAAACTGGGCAATTCTACGGCAATAAATCCAAGCGCCATGTCTGCTGCCTCATGTGGATCGATATTAGGAAGGTCCTTATCGTCTACTTTAGTTTGACATACCTCATTGGCATGGTCAACTTTGGTAATTATAGAATCAATCATTGATGCTATAACTAGAGCAGATCTGCTCTCAACTACAATTGAGTCTAGTGCGATAGATTTTCCAACTATAGCCTTGATGGTTAACCTTAACTGTGAAAGCATTTCTTCTATTGCTGTAATTATATACACAAGCAGATCATCAATAATCTTAAATAACCAATCAATACCTATACATAGCTTAAACATAGCTTCAAGGTCATTTTCTGGGAGAGAGAAGAATGTCTTAAGTATTAAATCAGATAGCTCACTTACTAATTTACTTGCGTAGCTTGCAGCCATATTAAGCATAGGAGTCAGTGTGCTGTCTAACATAAATGCCAATAACTGTCTAAAATCTAAGCTAAACCTAAATGATGCCAGCCTTAATACCTTCAGTAGAGTCTTTAGCATTTCTACATCAAGTGGCCCAAGAAAGTATATCATACAGCATAAAACTCTTTCATCAAGTTGAAAGTTATATGTAGCGTATGTGCTATTATACATCTCATTGTTAACTGAGACAACGCTGCTTAGGTAGCTCTTCAATCCATTGTTAAATTTAGATATAGCCTTGTCTTCAGCTAACTCAAAAAGATCAGCATCTTCTGTTAGGGTAGAGGGGTCTACAGATGAATCGCTTGTAAAGTTTGCCCATTTTTCCGAGAAGACAGGAGCCATAGCTAAGCCATGCTTAACGATCCCTTGACTTGAAACCACATTAAGCCATGAGATCCAATGTTGATACTTTTGTTGCTCTTGCTGCCTTTTTATATACTCTATTGAGTAGTTTTTAATGGCATTATAATCATCGAATTTCTGATTTTTCCTTAATGCTTCGTAGTCATAACCAGCATCTGATAAAATCTTATTTCTTCCAACTGGGTCATGTTCTAGATCTGCAAAAGAATTAAGAGTCTCTAAGTCTACAGTATTTGAGTCACCAAACTTACTGAGCATCTCAGCATAAGTAACTCCAAGCTCAATAAGAAGAGCGACCGCAATTATAACACCTTGAGCTCCCCATTGCTTAACTTCATTATCTGGTGCAGTTGTCTTAGGAGCATTGGATGTAAAGAAGTCGCTAAGGTAACCAGTAAGCATAATACCGGCGACTGCTGACCCTGCTAGAAGAAAATCAGATATCCAGTCATCGCCAGAGTCTTTAGTTGTATTCTTGTGAACAGATGTAACAGTCTGAGCTTGAAGATCCGGATCTATAATAGTGTACGTACCAAGGAAGTCTTCATCTAAAGAAGTTGACCTGCTATGAAGAAATTCACATGCTTCCTTAAATAGACCAAATGTAATTACATTATAGCTATCGGCATCAGGGTTAATCCTTTGTATAGAAGAGATAACTTTTGACTTAACTTCAACTGGTATAAAACCAGCCTTATCCATATCACCAAGAGCCTCCTTTAGAGCCTCTCCTTTTAGGAAAGTTCTTGCTAGGTCATCAAAGATTCTATCCTGAATACTTGCTCTTGTATCCTCTTCTGGAGTAGTAGAAAGAAGATTGTCATTGACGGATGTTATAAACAGATCTCTATCTCTAGTGAACTCTGGTATGCCGTTATAGTCTAAGCCCATTAGAAATTCCTACGGGAGTTTTTTCCCATTGTTCCCCTGTTCTTCCCAGAGAGATACTCTCCGAGTGCAGCTCTATTGCCGCCAGCAATCTTTCTTTTAGCAAATTCATTGTTGGACTTGATGCTACTTATCGTAGAAGCTACATTCTTATTCATCTGAGATATAGGGGCGCCAGCCCCTAGTTGTCTTACTAGTGCTGAAAGCTCTTCACTTACTTTACTCTTTTCAACTGGCTTGCCTTCTGAGTCTATCTTGTTAATGAAGAGCATTTGCTCTTTCATAGTCATATCTTTTTTCATATCAGAGAACTCAAGTAGAAACCCTGTTATAGAAAGCATGTAAG
>Ga0209657_1000597_pt1 | contig 23349 bp, 18 predicted proteins | sample SaaInlV_100m_DNA_FD_184650 | JGI IMG/M metagenome (GOLD analysis project Ga0209657, IMG submission 184650) | Marine microbial communities from expanding oxygen minimum zones in the Saanich Inlet - SI037_S3LV_100m_DNA (SPAdes) (version 2) | ecosystem: Environmental > Aquatic > Marine > Intertidal... | reverse complement strand
AGCTACTGGATCTAGAGGAGCTCTTACTGGAGCTGCTGGACTTACTAGAGCTACTGGATTTGGAAGAGCTACTGGACTTACTAGAGCTACTGGATCTAGAGGAGCTCTTACTGGAGCTGCTGGATCTACTGGAGCTAGAGGATTTGGAGGAGCTACTGGACTTACTAGAGCTACTGGATCTAGAGGAGCTCTTACTGGAGCTGCTGGATCTACTGGAGCTAGAGGATTTAGAGGAGCTACTGGACTTACTAGAGCTACTGGATCTAGAGGAGCTCTTACTAGAGCTACTGGATTTAGAGGAGCTAGAGGATTTAGAGGAGCTACTGGACTTACTAGAGCTACTGGATCTAGAGGAGCTCTTACTAGAGCTACTGGATTTAGAGGAGCTACTTCTAGAAGAAGTAGGAGAAGAGCTAGAGGATCTAGAAGAGCTACTGGATCTAGAGGAACTCTTACTGGAGCTAGAGGATTTGGAAGAGCTAGAGGATTTGGAAGAGCTACTGGACTTGGAAGAGCTACTGGATCTAGAGGAACTCTTACTGGAGCTGCTGGATTTAGAGGAACTACTGGACTTACTAGAGCTACTGGACTTACTAGAGCTACTGGATCTAGAGGAGCTCTTACTGGAGCTGCTGGATTTAGAGGAGCTACTGGATTTGGAAGAGCTAGAGGATCTAGAGGAACTCTTACTGGAGCTAGAGGATTTGGAAGAGCTAGAGGATTTGGAAGAGCTACTGGACTTGGAAGAGCTGCTGGACTTGGAGGAGCTGCTGGACTTGGAAGAGCTAGAGCTACTGGATCTACTGGAGGCAGATGATGCTCCTACTTTCATCGAACTGCTGCTGGATCTACTGGATCTACTGGACTTACTAGAGCTACTGGACTTACTGGAGCTACTGGACTTACTAGAGCTAGAGGATTTAGAGGAGCTCTTACTGGAGCTGCTGGACTTACTAGAGCTAGAGGATTTAGAGGAGCTACTGGACTTACTAGAGCTACTGGATTTAGAGGAGCTACTTCTAGAAGAAGTAGGAGAAGAGCTAGAGGATCTAGAAGAGCTACTGGAGCTTCTTGAAGAATCTTTTGCCGAAGAAGAGGAGGAGCTAATGGAGCTGGCGCTAGACTTAGAAGAGCTACTGGATTTAGAGGAGCTACTGGATTTAGAGGAGCTACTGGACTTGGAGGAGCTACTGGACTTGGAAGAGGCACTACTTATGCAAGCTGCCACAGTTATAGTGCCTGATCCCCACGCCTGAGTCCATGAAGTACTTAAAGGATTAGTGCCCCCAGAATTATACCCTATTAAGTCCCACGTTGCTCCAGCCCAACTCCCTTTACGACGTAGTTCCCACCTGCCGGTTGGTAAGTTTCCCCACTCAATTTTAAACTCTATGCTAGCACCCCCCGGCAGAGCCCTGACATAGTGGTACCACGCAGCCGTTCCAACTCCTCCTTGCAGTAAAAAATCTACTCCATTAAGCGAGCTTGCTGACAAAAAGGTGCTAGTTACTCTAACGCAATCTAGTGTACTAGCACTACTGGAGCTGGATTTAGATGAGCTACTAGACTTACTGGACTTGGAGGAGCTACTAGACCTAGAGGAGCTACTGGATCTACTGGACTTGGAGGAGCTACTGGACTTGGAGGAGCTACTGGACTTGGAGGAGCTACTGGATTTGGAGGAGCTACTAGACTTGGAGCTACTGGAGGATTTACAGATATACATCCACGCACTACTCCAAATTGTATCAAGAGGAGTAGCGCCTCCCATATTCTGATCTATAAGCTGCCAGATAGAACCTCCAGGATTATTTCCAGTGCCACCATCGATAAATAAACCCCACTTGCTTTGTCCGGATATCCACTCTATTTTCCACAGTACCGGCAATGTCCCCGTATTATCTACGAAAGTCCAATATGCGTGTTTTGCAAAACCGCCCTGCCATGTAAAATCTATCCCCTGATTCACAGTCCCAGGAAGCATAGAATGGTGAACTGTTATACATTCAGGTACAGGAAAACCAGAGTGACTTGAGGAACTTGAGGAACTTGAGGAACGAGAAGAACTTGAGGAGCGAGAAGAACGAGAAGAACTTGAGGAGCGAGAAGAACGAGAAGAACTTGAGGAGCTTGAGGAGCGAGAAGAACGAGAGGGACTTGAGGAGCTTGATCTTGATGAGAGTAAGGAGGAACTTGATCTTGATGAGAGGCTACACGCACACTCGCAATCGCCACTACTGTCAAGCGATGCTCCCCAGGTGCCTAAATGTGGTACGGCTGGTGTCACTTCTTAATCTTTTACTATAATAGTAAACTGCTCTATCCCAGAAGGGGTACATACGTCAATAGTTCTTTCCGACCAACCCTCAAAAACATTAATATCTGAACCACTTCCTGTGGTTAATTTCAACCTACAATCACTAGAGTCTCCACCCTCCTCCAATATGGCTGTTCCTATAGTAGAACTTCCCTGTATAAAAGTTATGCTATAATCACTCTCATCAGGCTTAGTACAGCTAATGTCAAAATCATTGCCTATAGGTATCTCAATCGGACCTCCTATCAATTTCAACCTACAATCTAAATTAGGATCATTCTCACCTTCTGCTAATGAGATTGTTCCAATAGTCTGACTACCTACTGTAAAGTCTACACTGTAAGCAGAATCATCCGGAAGAACACAGCCAGGTAGGTCTATATTTTCAGGTGATAGTCTTATCTTACCATTGTCCTGCTTTTCTAATCCAAACTTACCATAACTTTCTCCGCCTCGATAATCTCTTAACTCAACTTCATCATTTGTAACTCCAACTACTGTGTCATTCCCTAAATCAAAATCATTACCTACTAGGCTAATAATAGAATTAAGCTCGTCATTAGTAGCATATTCTTTCTTTAATACTAGCTTCGATAAAACTTTGCCGCCACGCATTATTTTTACCGAATCATTACTTACATCTATGTCGCCGGGAATCTCGAAATCATTGCCCTGCAAGCCAAAAAAACATCTGGGTTCATCGTTATCAGTAGGAGCAAAAGTTTCTTTTATTAACTTAAGTTTAGAGACTGTTTTTTTACCGCGTTTAATTGCAACAAATGCATCATTATCATTAAAAAGACCTATCTCACTGCATACATCAGGAAATTCTAGCGACGCCATTAAATCGCAATCATCAGGCTTTTCCTCTAAACGATACTTTAAAGTCAAGATAGTGTATGACGCCTCTACATCATCATACTCAAACCTAAGTGACGTGTACTCTTTATTTAATCCGCTTGTGTGGCTTTCTGAGGGAAATTCAGCTGTGTACAACCAAGCGTATTGCTCCTCCTCTCCATCAGATGCTCGTGTAGCCCAAACCCGTATCTCAGGCATCGTATCATAAACAGACGTATCCGGACTTAATGTAAATGTTAAACGCTCTCTATCAGTTACATCGATAGTGTGGCTTTGAACAGCATCTTCTAGGTAAAAAGATGCCCCACCTTGTGCCTCTGTTGGGCCTAATATCACAACCTCCTCAGGTCCCTCTTGTGTACCTGTGTTATTAGGGTTGTCTATCATCAATACCACAGATGATGGGATGCAGGGACTATCGTTACCCATAACCATACTTACAACATGGCTATCTATATGATTATTGATAATATTATTAAATACAGGAGTATTAAAAAAGTTTTGTATTTCTTGATTTATCTCCTGAATAAGAGGCGGACAGGGTATATTAATCTGACCCATGTCTATTGTACATGGATCTGCAGGATTGCCGTTACCTACAACGTCTACTATGTCAGGACCTCCCGCCGGGTCGCATCGGCTTACGCGCATTGTTGTTTTATACCCGCAAGGACATGGTATCTGCGGTAGAGCTATTTCTACTAATTGGTTACAATCTGGATTAGCCGGGTCATCCTTGGCCGCCTCTCCACTGGGTTGTCCTTGTTTATATGCCGCATCTCCAACACCACAGTCTTGTTGGGTATTGGGGTTATCTATTATTACAGAAGTATTGTAACCACAGGGGCATGGTATCTTTGGTAACTTTAGCTCTACGACATTCTCACATGAACTATCTTCTCTAGGTAGAGCAGCCTCTCCACTCTCTTGACCCTTCTCATATTTTGCATCCCCCAAACCACAATCAGCTGCGGTATTGGGGTTATCCACTATTACGGATACGTCATAGCCACATGGGCATGGTATCTTTGGTAACTTAATAGTAGCAACAAAGCCGCAATCGTCATCATCATTAGCTACTACTTCACCGCTTTTCTGACCTTTTTCATACTTCGCTTCTCCATCCCCACAATCATTTTTAAGGTTAGGATTTTCAATATTTATTGAAGCATCAAATGTCCTACAAAATTCATCATTAAATACAGGTAACGCAAAGCACTCAAAGTTATCTAAGTATTCCTGTGCTTTGGCTGTTAATTCCTCAATATTGGTTTCATTGAATCTACCCTGAAAAGCACACCTCTCCATGGTGTAACCTTCTGCTGGCTCTTCCCCGATCTCGCATGGTTTCTCTAGTCTGGGGTTGCATAGATAGCAAACCTCTAAAAGACGTTCCTGTAGATAAGCTTCTGCCTGACTAGTCGCGTCAGCTAGACTTATTTCACTTAAAAAAGAATTTGCGGGTATTGTAACTCCCTCACCCTTGACTAGATCACTATTAGATAATCCAAGACCCACCAAGAAGGCTATGTCCTCATTAGTAAGTAAGTCTATACATTCCCCACTTATCTCAGGATTGCCCCACTGACAATTTAATGATGTGCAGGCTAATTCTTTAGCCTCAGTTATAGCTAATTCGTCAGCATCTTCTTTTGTTTGAGCAAAAAATGTATCATTTAAAATAGTTATAGTCCTACCATGCGTGGGATACTGTCCCTCCGGATCGGGTATATCTATGTCGTTACAGGAAAATAAACTTAGATCATCAGGACCTTCTGGACATGAGATGACTAGCTGAGAGTTACCAAAAAGATCAGGATCATTAAATCCATCAGGAGTGGGAGTAGGATCAGGAAGCGGTGGGGGGATTTTTACAACAGGAATTTTAACTATTCTTTTATGTCGTCTAGTGATAACTAAATCAGCAGGGCATACTATTTTAGGTTCATCATTTAAACACTCTGCATCTGTCTTAAAGAAATTCCTGGTCTTGGAATTTCTTAGCTCACAAGGATCTGGAATTAAAGGTTTCTTATCACAGTCAGGTTTTTTACGTGCAATATGCGGCGGTATAAACCCGCCTTTCTCTGGAAAGTCATTAGTCACGTTTAACCTGGAAGTTCAAAATCAGGAGTTTTAATATGAGTAAACTCCAATTGAGTCTGCGCAGTGCCGTTCGAATTAGCAGCATTTGTTTGTATATTGTGCACAACGCGATTTAAGTAACCGCGTATCATAGATAAATTTTCTCCGTCTGGATTCTGAATTAATATAGAATACCTCTCTCCAAGAGGTTTACTCCTACCCGCCCACGAAACATCAAGAGGTACTGTAAATGCAGCACTCGTATTTTTTAACGCCCATAAATAATATTGTTTTTGAGCCCATACCTCATAAAAATTACCCTTATTATCTTGTAGGGGTTTTACATCTTTAGCTTCTTTAACCATTTGTACGTCTGCCTCAGCCACACCCACTGGATCTCTGTGTCCTCCCGTATTAGCTATATAATCAAAAGGTTTCTTGTACGTAGTGTGGTTAAACCATCCAGGCATGGATGTTGATATGAATTTACCAGTTTCTGGAGCCGGAGGGTTAGGGTATGCTCCCATGTGCAATGGTGATCCTGGACCATCCCCATGCTTTCCTGTGCCTGTACCAAATGACGCTACCTGGCCTATAGCCTTCTGATACCTTGAAGCTAAATTAAACTTAATGGAAAGTGGTTGTATTGAAGCTTCCGTAAACTCTTTGTGATTAGTTTTAGGGTGCTGCATGTACGAATACCCGTCCATATTGCAGACGTATTCAAACAGAAAAGAAGGACATACCGTTGATAGGATAAAATTTAGATAATTTTTTGAACCAACATACGCATTGTGCAGCCAATGTCTGTACGTATCAAAGTTGCCAATATCAGTACCTGCGTCTGCTGATAGTAATGCCAAATCTTCTACGGTATTATTTGGGTCAGAATCCACTTGTAGTAGGGTATTGATGGATCTACCTAAAAAGCCTTTAATGTAATCAATGCTATTTCCATTTGCCTGATGGATAGCAAGCATTTGTTTTTTCCTATTCCCAGTGGGTCCAGCACCGTCAAATGCCTCTATCGCCACTGGTATATTAAACGTCATCTTCGGATTACCGTGCGAAGCTGATAGTAACATCAATAGGTGCTCTGAAACAGATTTAGCACGTCCAGGACCCATCAATGAATTAAAAAAATCAGCTGCAACTGTATCAGCATGTGACTGCCCGTAACTAGCTGGGTCTGCTGCATATACACTGGGGTTAAAATTTTCCATCTGTATATCTTCTTGTATGATGGAAATTTGAGCTCCAAAACTACCAGAACTTACTTGGAATCCGGGTGCTGAAATGAACCCGTCAAATGTGAGGCTATTCGAAGAGTCTCCTAGTATGTTGTCGATTATAGAAACTGAAGCTCTAGCTGCATTGTCTGAAAATGCATCAAGCTGGTATTGCTTATTAATGTCCAGTATCTCAGATAGCTCATCATCTGTTTTCGCGGCCATTTTATCACTAGAGACTACATTTATATCCATTTCTACTCTAGCCGGCTCTCCGCAAGAAGCTATGCAGGTTACACGGCTAGGTTCCAATGTGTCGCCAAGTAACGTTGACGTTACTTTAACTTCTCTAAGATCGACAGGATTAGCCATTGGAAGATTCTATATCGTAATGTAGGATTAAACTTAGGTACAGTACTGCTAATTTTTCCGTAGAATCTTTTGCCAGTGTGTAAGCCTCAAGCTGATTTACTCCCTCTAGAAAAGGAATAACCGAAATTTGGCTGTCTATGCTCTCAACCCATTTATTATAGTTAATAGACTGAGGTTCATAATTTATAGTAATGCGAGATCCTAAATTCCATAATCCAGGGTACTGTATCACACCTTTAAATGGAATTAAATCTCCCCACTCGCCTACAAGATTTGTATACCCCAACGGCTTTGGAGGATCTCCATAGGACTGAATAATAGTAGTTTTCACTGTATGCCTCGAGCCCATATCTGTCGCTATCTCTAAGGAAGCTTCGGTATCATATGATATTATGTAAGTACTAGGTATCGGGAAAGATAACTCGTAATGTAGAAATTTTGAATATCTATTCTCATGGTTGACTAAAACGCCGTCCAATATAGTAGGAGCCTTTGGTGCGGGTAAATTTACTACTCTTTGTGTAAAATTATTATCATCAATTTGATTTAAAATTCCTTTGTACTTATCAACCAAAGTCATCGCCCTGAATATATAATTATCCGTATCCTGCCTATCTAGCATTAATATTTTTCTAAGTTCATTCCAGTCTTTGCTGTCTTGTAACTTTTGAAATTCCAGATTTTGAGCAAATCTACCAGACACAAAATCTGAGCCTCTGTTAGCCCAGATATGTATAGCCCTATCGTTAAGTAGAGGTTTTTTAACGTCAGGTGATGTTTGTAGATCGGACATTTATTCAGCTAATACTCCTATTATTCTAAAATTTAAAATTTCCAGTTCTACATTATAACCTACGATGGAAACGCCAACTAAATAAAAAGGTATAACTTTACTTTCTGAAGCTACAGAAAGTGTTAGGTGATCTTTCTTCTTCTTTGATACCCTATTATCCTCGTAAAATTTTAATAAATCCGCCTCAGCCTTACTATTTGATATAGGCGCCCCCATCAAAATTTCACCATTAATTACGATATCCCCGAATCCCTTACCAAATGTGTACATCACACGTTGGTCGTTTAAACAAGAATTCTTAGCAACTATCTCTTGTTCGTTCAATGTGTACCCGGTAAATAAGGCCACTGAGTTGGGTGCATCTTTTGAAAATAAACCTTTTGGTTTAAGGTTATACTTTTTAGCTGTACCTAATTGTACTTCGTAAATTGCGCCTCTACTTGATAAAAAACTTTCACTCATATATTAATTCTCCGCCTCCATTACGGCTACTTTAAGGCTTTTATCGAAGACAGCTTTGAATGTAGCATCATCAGCAAATGTAACTGTTTGCGCATTTCTGGATTCAGCCATCTCGCCAAGCCTCTCGTTCAAAGCATCAAGAGCAGATGATAGTGTTTCTAACTCAGCAGTCTTTTTGGAGTCGATGCCCAGTGACTCTCGCTGTGTATCAGTACCAACGAGCATCGCACTCGCCATGCCTTTTAATTTAGCCTGATCATCCTGGTCAATAGCCTCACCTGCCCCCTGTTTTCTTCTTATTTCTGTCGCCCACTCTTGGAACTTCTCCTGTCCGGTTTTACCGTCCTTTACTGTATCTGCATCATCTGAAAAATACCCACTTACCGCACCGGCATCCTCACCGAATGTTTTTAGCATCTTTTCTGTTTGTTCCCGATTGCCCATGACACCCGTAGACAGCTTGTCTATCATAGCCAGACGCGTCTCACTTATCTTCTTCTGACCCTGACGTGCCTCTAGTTCAGTGAACTCATTTTTCTCCATCTGCTCCTCGAGATGCTTTGTATTTCGTGTTGGGTCAATTCCAATTCCAGCTAGGAATCCTCCCTCTTCCCAACTAGTAAACATTTTATTTGCCTTTTCCTTTGCGGCATACTCTTTTGAGGCGGCGGCTGCTGCGGCTGCTTGTCTATCCATCCCACGTCCGGGTGCTGCCCATTGATTTGAGGTACGTAAATTAGCTCTTTGTCTTACAATGTCACGGGTCAGTCCAGGCCCGCCTTGCTCTTGAATCTCACCTAAATTTTCTGCAAAAACCTGACCCAACAAACTTCTTACTGAAGTTAATTGTGTCTGCTTTGCCTCATCCGTCATGGTGTCTGCATCCTCAGGATTTAAAAGCTCCTTTAACGCACCAGTTTCATTGTCATCTAGCCCAAGTTGTTTTTGAATTCTGGTTACATCCTCGTCAGAGTAATTACCAACCTTGTCTTCAAATGCATCTTTTCCAAGTCCCACAGTACGCAAGTTTTCTTGAAAACCCTCACTAGTCATTAATTTACCCGTTGCTACCTTCATGGCCTTTTCTTTTTCCTCCGGCGTATCAGCTTCGCTAAAAGATGTAAATATATCGCTAAGCTCCTCAGTGCCAAGTGCACTCATTGTTCTACCCAGCATTTGAGTTTGAGCTCCATACTTAAGTCCCAGCTTATGCCAACCTCGTTCTTCAGAAAATCTTTTAGTATACGCATCGGCATTATTGTTGGTCATGGCTGCTGTCATATACCTTTTAAAATCGCCTTCGCCTCCCATCTGTTGCAACCGCTGCCCCACATCACCTCGTCTTCTATTTATATTTATTCCAGTTTCCTGGCTGACTGTATTAACTATAGCGTCTATGCCTTCTGAGTCTCCTGACTGTAATGCCTCTTGCACCCTTTTTTTAGTGTTTTCATCTAAAATCTTCCCACCTGAATTTTCGTTATCCTGCAGTACCTCCATAAGACCTACAATTTTATTTGACTGCCCTGATTTATCACGTAGAAATCCTCCAGCCATTTGCATATTTCTACGCATAATATCGTTTGTACTCATGGCTCTAAAGCCACCTTTGGAGATGTCAGAATTACGTTCTTGGTTAAATCTTTCCTGACCGGCTGATGCTGCGAATTGTTGCGATAGTATGCCAGCACTCTGCTGTCCATATCCGTACTGAGATAATGACCTTGCTCCTCCGACCACCATATCCATATAGCCTGTTTGGCTCATTCCAAATGATTCAGCTTCTTTAGATAGGCGTCCTACAGTTTGTTGTATATCCTTGGCATTACGTATGTCGTTGACGTTCAAACCCGTAACTTCTGAAGCTATACGCATCAATTTTTCAGGTTCCATCTCTCCATAAATATCCTTAAGCGTATCTAAGGTGTCTACCATCATCTTTACTTTTGGTAGTATTTTAGATTTTATTGCACTAGGATCTACAGTGGTCATAGATCCACCTGCGGCATCTTGGATTTCTTTTGTGATTTCGTCCGGGTTTATTCCTCCTCCAGCGGCAAAAGATTTTAAGATCTGACTAGCTGTTCCTATATCTCCAAAATCCTGATTAAACCCACCCTGACTGTTTTGCATCCCTTCCATCAGCGAAGACGTCAGATCGCGCTGCATCACTCCACGAGATCTCATTTCCTCTAATGAACCTGGAGTTCCGTGTACTCCTTGCTGCCTTGCTATCACACCTGCTGCCATGTCCCCGCCTGCTTCTGCGAGTTCTACGGCATTACCAAAACCCCGACCATAAAGCTTTGCCCCTAATCCCGACTTGATGAAAGTACCCACCTGTATACGGGCTCTTTGTGCTCTATCACGCATTTCCGTATTCCGCATGATACTATTGACATTAAGTTCCTGCTCCTCGCCGGTTTTGAACGAAATACCTCCAACCTCTGTGTCCTTTTCTGACGAAAATTTAAAAGTTTTATCACCTCTACGTCTCGCCTGCTCTGCCTTGCGCATAATCATGATCGAGGCATGACTTTCGTCAGTCACAACGCCCATGGCATTCAGGCTATCTGAGGCTTGTGGTATACGCTGATCCCCTAGTGGCCCATAAACCGATTCTCTTATAGCAGCTCTTTCAATGGATGCTTTCATATCAGACATCGCACGGCGAGGCGTATGTTGCCTATTCATGGTGGCTGTCTGTAAATTCCCAGCATCACTATAGATACTGGACATACTAAACTGAGGGCCTGTATTGTAACTAGCCTGATATGGGTTACCAAAAGACGGATCCGCACTAAAAGGATTTGGGGGATTAAATGACACGATTTTACTTACTATTTATTATATTACTTCGGAACTTCAGGAACTATTTTTTCTATACTATCCAGTAGTCCAGTTTCCTGAAGTATTTTGTATACTTCTACTATATCCAATGTTTTCTCTTTTCCTTTTACTTCTGCTTTATTCTTTTCCTTATTTTCCTTATTTTTAGTTAGTTCTTTATGTCCATGCTCTGCTAATAATCTTATATTTTCTACTTTATCATAAATAGCGTCATAAAGGCCAGTTTGATTTTTATAGGAAAGAGCCATAGTACTATCCGCAACAAGCGAATTGACCATAGCATCCTTATCTAGCTCATCATTGAGCGCGCGAATAACTAGCTCTTCGCGTAAAGTAGACCTAATTGTATTTTCGTAATATGGCTTTAATAAACCCCGCAGATACGCTACTACGTATAGCCTCAGTCTGCGGGTTTCCAAAAATTTCCATCATTACAAAAAGCGGTCATCTCTGAGAGTTTATATTCGAAAATACGAAGGCCATTAAGTAGTAAAGTCAACTTAGCGCTATTCAGCGTCTCTAGCTCGTCTATGCGTAACTTCCTTAATTTTTCCCTTTGCTCCCTCCAGTCTCCATCAGGTTTATTAAAAGAATGTGTTGAAAATACTTTTCCCGCTACTTTATTAATCTGCAGTAAAACTCCATATTTCTGCATCTGAATCATAGCCTGATAATAATCCGATACTATTTTGTCGTCCTGATCGGCAACTGCGGCTTCATATATTAAAGTTTGCTCCCATGCAGTTTTGGATCGTATCTCCAGCTCACAGCCTCCATCAAGAAGAGGAATATCCAACACAACCGGAGTATCGTTTAAAACAGCCTTAATAAATTTTTGCTTGTCTAGGTCGCTAGACTCAATAATACCCGCAAGTCCAACTAATGAACTATCGTCTGCGACGAAATCTGGCTGTCGCATAGGGTCGTATGTAGCGTCTCTAAAGTCTTCAGGTATAGTTTTAGGCTTAGCAGACGTATCTTTTTTTGGGCTGTCACTATCGTCTGAATCTCCACCTCCACCCGATAGGAACTCTTTTAACTTCGAAGCCTGACTTTCATCTAAGGCAGCGACTACCGTTTTATCGGCAGGAACTTCAGCTATCTTGTCGTCAATATTCTCATCCATTGTATATCCTTATGTTGTTATGTAGGTGAATAAAAATTGATTATCAATTAAACTTTCTGCTTTGTTTAAGTAATCTTTAGGGTCAACCGTATCGGGTTCCCATAGTCTTTTATACGTTTGAAACATCATCATAGAATCTTCTCCAGGCCATGGATTTCCTCTCTCGCTACCAGCATGACTTTCTGCGACTACTGCCCAGTAATTGTACTTAAACTTATTTAATAAAGTATTTTGTGCGTCATTAAATAATGCTTGTTGAGTTAAGGACTGGTAGTTAACGCCAGCTGAACCTATTGTACCGTACTCGTCTATACTCCTATGTATAAATTTAGGGCTGCTAGTATTTTCAAAATACTTAGATGCATCTGTTTTCTCTATAGCTGTATCAAATTTCTTTTTATTTGTAGTTAACACATGGAATGGGTGGCAGAACGCAGTATCAGGTTTAAATTTTCTAGTGGGATCAGGCGCTATTTTTTCCGGTCTAGGGTCTTTACACATCATAGGCCTCAAGTTACGTGCGTATTGTACTAAGAAGTTTGTAAACATCTTCTCTGCTACCATAAATCCATCTACGCGTATATAGCCTAAACCTGGATCTTTATCGTCCTCTACAATTTCTTCTGCGGCGCCTTCTCCTGCTGGTGTGTTGTCATAGGCTGCTGCGTCAAAAAGACTTTGATCTTGTGTTTTTATGACATTACTAGAGCTTTTAGGGTAAACTTCAAATGTGTCATTAACTTGAAATCGAGTAGATGATATTCCAAATGTAGCAGCACAGGCTGCCTGTATGTTAAGGCCTGCTTTAATTCCGACATCTCTACCTGACTCTAGTCTAACATGACTATATTTAGATTTTAAAACAACACCTTGTATCCTAGAGGGATCATCTTGTTGGGCTAGATTATTATCTTGTATCTCAAATATTTCCTTATCTGAAGATTGATCCGTTTCTAATATTATCCCACCGCGCCTACAGTACTGTTGAATGAAGTTTTCACCCCTTAAACTAAGTCCACCTTTAGTGGATGTAAGATCTATGCTATTACGTGCGAGCATATTTATATCACGACCTGCCACCATATTTATAGATCCTGCCGACTCTATCTGTACATTGTTATGAGATGACAATTGTAATCCAGATTTAGAAAGAGTTACTGCATTGTCATATGAGTCGAGTAAGACTATTGAACCATCTTTACATATCTTTATAGTGGCATATGAATTCAAAGCAGCCTCAGGTACCTTGTTTCCCTTGTTGGCCGTCATCTTATCCTTCTGATGCTGACCCTGAAGCTCAGGCTCAGGAACTTCCGACTCACGAGGTACCTTCCAGTCTTTGTCTAGTCTTAAAAATTGAGCTAAGGCATGCTGGTTTGAAAGCCACTTTGCATACTCCCTAACTTGATACACACAGTAATGTATATTATCTATACCACCTGATGCTTCAAAATCCCAATTTTTTAAATACTTTAACCCATCCTCATTTAAAAATTCTTCGCCAGGTTTGTTACCATCTTTATGATGCTCAGGAAGCTGTTCTAGGGGTACTGTAATTCTTGGAGTTTTTTCTATTATAAACTCATTTACAGTTGAAATAAGCACGGTGCCGTCTTCATTTAAATGCACCCGGGATTTACCGCTACGTGTTTTCTGCTGGAGGAATGAATCGCTCCCCTCCAGAACAATTGGATCTGTCACAAACATATTAACAAAATCGCCTAGAAAGCCTACAAATTGCGAAAATCTCCACTTCGCTTCATTAGCCATATTGTCTACAGGTTTTAAACTATTCTTAAAATCTCCCTGCTCTATTTTCTCCTCCTCAGGATCTTCTTTGCCAAAAGTCTCCCAATCCGAATTGGTGCCGTCCCAACGTACGTTCAATCTACCACCATCGTTATAAATCTTATAGTCACCGAATGACGAGTGGTGTTTGTATGTAGAGCTTACAATGCGAACCATATCATCAATAAGACTACACTCCACCTTCGCTAGCTCTCCTGCCTTAAGCTGCGCTATGTGTCTTAAAAAGGTTGCGCCAACCCCAAGTAGATTAGTGATTTCAAGCTCACCCTCGACCATATCCCAAAGCGGGTCACCGCCTCTATTCTGCGTATTACCATCCCTAGGAGCATGAATCTTCCTTAACTTACTCTGCAACATAGTATCAAACCAAGCTTTCACTCCTGTTTTCTTTTCATCAGTAGACGTGGCAGCTCGTTTCATTCCGGAAGTGTCACCTTCAAACTTAGTTAAAAACCCGCCAATTATAAAACTCTGCTCTCCTCCATATAAAACTAAAACATGAGAGCCTCTAGGCGGCGTATAGTTAAACCTAAAGCCAAACAAATTAGAAAATATTCCAGCAGCCCACACACAATTTTCTATAACTAATTGACTGTCCTCCTCTGCAATACATACAAGCGTGTTCTTGGGGTGTACAACGGACTCTACTACGCATTTGTATATAGTTCCTTGTACTAACTCTGAGCCCGGCGAGCTTTGCCCGTATGCTGCTTTGTCTATAGCTTGCTCAGAGCGGAAGGCACTACTTGTAATCTTCGTACCTAATGCGCGTATGTCTGTTAGTATTCCCATGTCTGTATATGATTTAGATATATTATGATATAGGCAAGACTATAAAAAAAATCACAGTCAAAAATGGCTGTGATTTTTTTTAAAACTTCTACTGAGGTTATTTGAGCATTTCGGAAAATGCGATCTCAACACCCTCACTAACGTCAAGACTTCCGGTAGTGACTGTGGCAGTTAGATTAGCTATAACACCACCTTTGAACTGTAAGCTAGATTTACCTGTAGCTGACACCTGTCCTCCTGCATTGCCCGTTTCAAAGTTATCAAGTGATAGGTTGAAACCAACCAGAGAACCACCAGCAGCCTGTTGAGGATCAACTCCTGCAAAGAACCCGCCTGAGCTTACTGCACGACCTAGTGTAATCCTACCCTGAGCTTGTCCTGTGACCCAGTACAATTGTGAAGATCCTGCTTCAAATCTTGGCGTCACCTGATGTCCATACGTTAATTGTGCGCTTTGCACCAATTTAACTTTCGTTCCACCACCTTCACCACCGGATCCAAATCTTAGTGCGGCATAATCTGATGAAATGAGCCTTTTGGTATCATCGTCTCTCCTGTATCCTAGTATATTATTCGACATAATTTTTTTAGCTATTTATTATAGTAATAAGTTAAATTAGACATTATATAGACGCCCAGCTGCATCAGTATCAGCAGCTACTTCTTGTAGCGCCTCTCCTTCGTTATATGAAGCATAAGCTCTCAATGTCACAACAATTGAATTTAAAGGTAGAGGGAGTTCTAAAGACACACTTACGTTAACACGATCTTTATAGTCAGCATCAATTTTCACTTCAAGATTAGTGAACCCAAGTAAAGCTGGACCCACAATAACTTCAGCATCGGCTGTTGTTCTTTCAAAGAGCAATCCAAATACGTCATTATATATTTCCTGTACTGTACCTTGAGTAGCATTACGTTTTCCTATATAACCATATAGGACGTTATTAACAGCATATGATATTTCATCAAGATTTGTTCCTACTGAGTCCTCGTAATACATATTACCATTGTTGGAGTCAGTAGTAAGTTGGTGTCTAATATAGACCGAACCATCTTCGTAATCTTGAGTAACAACCCATACACCAGCCTCTGCGATATCATCTAATTGATCTTCAGTGAACTTAGTATACATCGAAGGAGCGGAAGTTACACTAGTAACTTCTGTATTGGTAAGACCTTGTTGGGCTTGTACCGCAGATCTTAGACCTGCAATTTCAGCTGCAACAAAATAGTTATTTAGTGTTACGTTGCCGAAGTCTGTAGTATCAAACTGTGGCTTATCCACCCAAACATTAACCACACGTCGAGAACTAAATTTAGATGAACGTTCACCTATATAGTCGATGATATTAAGTACGGAGTCAGACTTATGAAGCTCGTAATCCTTAGTTATGACTATGCCTGTCGCTGGGCCTGTTTGAAGGATTAATTCTTCGTTAGTCACCACAGCATCAACTTTATATTCGTCATGGATTTCTTCGCCAGAGACGCTAATCCTAAAATTAGTTCTAAACAAGTCGCCTTTAATTATCTTAAGATCCATAAAAGTACCCAACTCATCTACAACGCGTGTATTTGCGCCAAGATACTCAGTTACAGTTGCCTGATTTCTCGCGCCTGTAGTTGTACTAGCTCCAAGAGTTTCATACGTCACAGGAGAGTTTGTTCCTATATAAGCTCTGCGCCAGCGTTTCTTTGTTTCCGTGGACATATTATCCACGTGACCAGAAACCAACTTTTGTATTTTATAATCATCAGTTAAAGGACATAACGCATAAATATTAGCGTTCCTTTCAGCTTTGTCTAATATCGAAGAATACCCAGCTTCATCGATACTTTCAACTCTTCCTATATATACACCACGTCCGTTAGCTCCACTAAGAGCTCTAGCTAACCCAAAACCTATTGGATTCTCCACGTCAACTTTACCAAAATCTGCATAAGTTCCGCCGTAAGCAAGTGATGTGAGTTTATCGGACCAAACTATTTTTTCATTAGTAATCGCAGGTACAAAGGCTTTATAGTGTGCGTATAGACGACTTCCTCGACTACCGCTTGTAACAGACAACCACCTATAACCAGCGCTCCTATCGGTTTTGTTGATACGCAACCCTGTGAAAACATTTATCCCAAAATTAGGGTTTCCTGAGTTATCTACTAGTGGTCTTGAATCAGACGACCACTGCGCTGTATCATTATCCCGATAGCTTGGGATAAACCCGGAATAAGCACAACGAAATTCAACACAGTCAAGTTCCAAGTCGTCAGCACTATTAGTGCGTCCGACAGTGTTGCCTGCTATGCCATTAAGTACAAGAATGCTTTGTGGTCCTGAGGACTTTCCGACATTTAACTCTATTGAGTACACATCACCTACACGCAAACCTCTCTGATATGAGGATAGTCCTGAAAGCAAATTTTGTAGTCTAAAACTTAACCCTGTGTTACCTAAGACGACATACTCTGATTTGTCCAATATTCCGTCCTTAGCGAGAGTTACATCTTGAGCTGACATGCGACCCGCAGTATCAGTTACGCGAACGATAGCCCCGGCATAAGGATTGTTTGAATCTGGGGATGTTGATATAACTTCGAAAACCAAAGTATCGTCTGTTTTATATGCGTAATCTCCAACAATCTTAAAGTTTGTATTAGCCAGTCTAACATAATCCATACTCACTGATACGCTAAATGTATCACCTAAGAAAAGACCATCGCCATCATTAACACCTTTATCAGCGGTTATACTTAAACCAGGTATGCCTGTCTGGCTTGAACCAAGAATAAAATCTGCTACGCCAGCCTGACCTGATATTACAACGTCATCAGAGTAAAACTCTCCAGACGAAGATGAAACTGTACACCTACCAGCATTAGCTGGTCCTTTACCAGTTGGAGTTGTTACTTTTATAGTAAACCGCTCTGAAAATTCTCCGTTGTACCTAACACCTTTTGCTAGATAAGTCTCTACTTGTGATTTTACTGGAAGAAAGGAGGCACTTACATTACCAGTTACACTTGTAGTTACAACCGGAACTGAGTTACCAAATGTCAAAGTTGGGTTTAACCCTCCATTTATAATTTCATTAGTCCCAGGTGCCACTAAAGCTCTTTCTATCGATACTACCTGACGCTTCACAGTAGTGCCTTTATAGTTTACATATACTATGTCTCCAGACTTAGCTGGACGCCCTCGCAAACTTGGGTTTAAAATAGTATTTGCTGCATCCGTCTGCAGGATTATTGGATCACCACTTGCATCCTTAGCAACTATTTTATTAGGCTCTTGTACGCTAAGTATTGAAAATGCAATACCAGTATCATCTAAATTAGCGTCTGTGACATCCGTGTCATTTCCCGCACCGCAGTAACCATACTTAACAAGTACTGCTTCTAAATCTTTTCCATATAGACGTGTATAGTTGGTTTCAATAGAGCTCCCTGACTTAAAGTTCTCAAAAGGAACTAACTGAACTGTAGTAGAATCATCGGGCAAATCAGTGGCTACGCCTTGCATCTCAGCAAACTCACCTGCGTTTGTAATTCTATTTAAGTCGTATTGAGGTCCGAAAACGAAGGCGTTAAGATTTGGGTCCGCAGAAACTTCTAACTTCTCTAGTATCTGACGAATAAGCAGCTGAGGCCTTGAATAATTAGTAATCATAGTATTATTGCCTGTATTTATAAATTTAGGTTAGCCAAAGAGTAGATTAAAGAATTTTTTGTGTCAAGGTCAATAATCCTTTTGAACAGGCTCAAATATTATATCTTTAATCCTATGACTCTCAACATAACTAGACCAGAGCGTATCAAACGCTAGAGCAATATCTAGGTCGCATTGAAAAATTCTTATCTTAGTAGCCTCAATTAATGTAGGTGGCGATAATTGCGTTATCTCATATTGTAATATGCCCGGTATAAGCCCCATTAAGTGCTCTCGTATACAGCCAAAGAAGTTAAGCGATTGTGTGGCTAATAACATAGATAAGTCTGCAGCTGTAGTTACATGTTTAATCTTGAGACTTGTTATACATTGGGTACTGAAAAAATGAGCTGAATCATCTTGTGCATCTTCTATTGAATTATTAATTACTTGTTTTTTAAAAGCGAACGGGCCTGTACCTACAAAGATTGCAGGTTTTTTACCAATCTCCTCTGTATCATATGTGAAATCTAAATCTACATCTAAACTTCTAGTAGCAGGTTCATCTGTATACTTATAGTCTAAAAGATAATCATTTATATGATTTTCTGGGTTAGAAAAATGTTCCCTAGTGAGGAGTAGAAAAATACGACGTAATCTAACTGGATCCAAAAATCCCTCATCCTCTAGTAATTTAGTTAAATTAAATTCATTCATAGGGAGCACATTCTTTATAACCCTGTAGCTCGACTAACACTATATCCTCAGGAGTTGGAGTTGGAGTTGGAGTTGGAGTTGGAACTGGAGTTGGAACTGGAGTTGGAGTTGGAGTAACCTCAATAGTATTTTGATTCTCTGTAGTTACTGTAGTTGTAGTAACTATTTGCTGCATTTGCTCTATTGCTTTAGTAAAATCAACAGGAGTTGCTTTAGTATAATTTAGAACAGTCTCAGGTACTAGAGCTGTAATCTCGTCAATTGGAGACAAACTACAATCTGCTGTAATTTTATATAATATACTGTCTCTATGTATCTGAGTAGATGTAATATGTGATATTAAAGGCTGCTTGCCTTTAAACATAAATTTTTCAACTCTCTCTACAACAAACCTCAAATCATCATGTACCTGTACTAGCAGGTCATGCTGATCTATCTCAGGTGATGATACATACCTAAATGTTTGAGATATTTTATCGTCCTCGCCCTCCCCTGTCTGCCTTGGCTTTATCTCTTCAACTTTCTGAGATATATTCTGAGCATAAACACAAACAGGTGTATCGTAACCACCAACTACACCGGTGTTATAGCAGGTCAAGCATAACGTGCTTTTAATTTGGTTGGTCTCTACGTCACGGCATTTAGTACAAGGAGTTCCTTCTAACAGCCTTTTAAATACTAAAAGTCTAGTGCCCGTAATCTTCATCTGCAGCCTTTCCAGCCGCATAATTTTTCTAGCTATACCTAATTCTTGTCTCTTAAGAAATTGATCTTGCTGGTTTCTAGTTCGTACCTTTGTTGCATAAGCATTTGGGTCAAGTTCAGGTAATTCACATATATCAGTATCGTTACTATCTATATCATTACTTGTTATGATGCCTTTTTTAACTATGGGCGCATCTGCATCCTCATCTCTTCCAAATAATAAAGGATCTCTACCACGAGCAGATACCCACCCAGAGTAAAATGCTTTTCCGTTTTTTCTTACGATTACTTGATAGTGCCAAACTCTACCTCGAGACCCTTTATATGCCTCTGTATCTAAAAAGGAATAGCTAGTGTCACTTGAAATAGATATAGGCTCTCCAACTATTTTTATGTTAGTTAAACCATCTGGTGATCTCCTTATGAGGAAATCAGAACAAGAATTATCTATTGTGCTGGTGTCTAATGTCCACTCTATCTTAGCACTAGCGTCTCCATGATTAGGAAAGACAACAACTTCTGTGAACGGATTATTATCACTAATATCACTCATCCAACCCTACCAAATGCCGATTGATAATTGATATGAGTCTTCCTAGCCATAGCTAAATCTAAAAATTCTTGTTTAAAAATTTTAATATTACCTGCTATGTGAGCTATACGCTTTTTGATGATACTCACTGTCATACCACCAGCTTGGTAATCTATATCCTCTTTTTGTAGCTTTTGTAATTTTTTAATATACATGTAATATGCTATGCCACTTAGAAACATAATAGGAGCTACCAGACAATCTTTATTGCAATCTGTAAGTTGTATCGCGTCTACATAAGGTGGTATTTCATTATAGTTTGCGACAGCTAAACTACGTGCATGGTTTATCTCCTCATCGGAGAAAAATAATTCTAAATCTATCTCATTGTCATCTACCATCCTATCAAGGACGAACCGTCGGATATCATCATTCGAGGTTAAGCAGCCAGATACAGGAGTGCAAACTGTCTCCGTAGTTGTTGTTGTTACTACTGTAGTTATAGGTGAGATTTGAAAAAGTAATGTAGCAGTCTGTCCGGGATTTGCATTGAATTTAAAATTAGTAGTACTATCAGTTATTATTGTTACTTCCCCAGCATTTATCTCCGTATACACAGAAGATCTAGTTGTACTTACTGCTCTATTGCTGACGTCAACATTTATGTCAAATATGAAACTACCAAGTCCTATAAAGGAGACTACATTATTAAACCCACAAGTAGTAAAGGAATGAGTCTCAGGAGGCGCCCCAAAGGTATGAGGTCCAAATGCGAAATTACCATTAACATTTGCTATGGTTACAGCACATGCGCCTAAGTCTATATCATTGCTGACTATATCAGTATCATTGCCTACTATAACAGGTGTTACTCCGGCAGATGATTCTAAATCATTAGTTACTACTGTATCTAAATCATTAAGCCCAAGCTGACTATCTTCTTGGGTCTCACTAAATATCTGGGCTAGAAACTCGTCAAAGTCCCCATCATCAGACTCGCTGGGAACGTCTATTGGCATGTTATTAACTCAATGCTTTGCCCGTTCCATAACCACCGATGAGACCGGCACCACCACCGGCAGCTCCGGCACCACCTGAAAGTATTGTGGAAAGTGCGGCAATTAAGTTTGGATTAGAAGATGCTCCAGCTCCGTCTGGCATGATTTTTTTTCCTATAGCTTTAGCTCCTCCAAGTCCCATTTTTCCACCGCCAACTGCACCTATACCAGCAAGAAGTCCCTCGAGTGCACGACTCCCTCCTTCTCCGTCATCGGACATAGCTCCGATACCAGCACCTGCTCCTCCGCCTGCGAGAAGTTGAGATATAAGCTTAGCGTTACCTTGTTTCTCTGTTCCAACTTCCGTCAAAAGCTTATCAAAAGTCTTCTTAATGCAAGCAGCCTTTTCAAACTGTGTCATGTTAGACGTTCTAATCTCTCCTACTTCTGATGTAAATCCTTTGCTTACACTGGGAGAGTCAAATATATCCACACAAGCTTGTTTCTGCACTAAATCCTCAATCTGATGAAGACCTAGATTGTTATCTATACAATGCTCGATAAATCCAAGTTTAAATTTATTATCCATAGTGAGTACAAGTTAATTTTTAATTAGCGCAAAGGCAATACTATTCTTTTTCATCCGAAAGGGCGGTCATATCAGGCACTGTAAGATAGCTACCAATATTTTGTTCTAAAACTTTTAAGGTAACCTTAAAATTGTCTTTAAGCTCTCCGTCCTCCATATCCCTACATTGATCATATAGATCCATAATAAACTCTTGTGTTATATGAGCACTTACAGTGCCTGATATGGTATCTCCTGGGTATTTAGAGAGAATCTCCTCATCGTCGTCCATTGGTGTCATTATACTACACGTTTAACTAATTAGTAAATAAAAAAACCCTCCCCGAATACTCAGGGAGGGTTTTTAAATTTGTATAGACCTGTAAAGGACTAGGCAATAATATCAATACGAGCAAGTCCAACCAAATTGGCGAATGTTACACTAAGAGTCTCACGAGCGCTGAAGCGAAGAATATCCTTCTTCTTTTCAACATACATCGTGGGATCCTGAAGCGTGTAAAAACGACCAAGATATTCAGGCTCTGCGAAGATATAGATTGTGTTGTCTGGCACAATATCACGTTTAATCGTGAACAAGTGACGGACGCCAAAAATCTTAGCTTCCTGCAGTCCCGTAAGACCATCTGTGAACAACGTTTGTGACAGATCGCCACCAATTTCGGATCGATCAAATGTAAGGAAAGTCTTTGCAGTCTTCCTATTCATGAGAACAACACCGTTATTGAGTTGCTGATTTTCAAGCATACTTAGCACATTCACGTACTCCTCACGGGAGAAGTGAGCTGCTGCAGGCTTAATAACGCCATACTGACTAGCAGTCGTAACATTAGATGCACCGACCTTGAACCCACCAGCAGCGGGGGCTCCGCCAACACCAGCATTACCGAATCCGGCGGCTGGCTTGATGATGTCATCGACAGTGTTAATGAACTGATAGTCCTCTTCCGTCTGCATGTCACGGAGCGCATTGTCAGTAATGACTTTACGCAGATCCATGCGGTAGGTACGAAGTTCGTTAATGTCCTTGGTGAACTCCGGAGTGGTGATCACGTTGAACGAACAAACGAACTTGTTCCCGTAGTAGAATGACGTATCAGCACTATCACCAAAAGGAATGCTCTTTGCACCCTTGGAGCCAGGCTCCATATCTTCGATGATTACTGGACGATCATGGTCTGGAACCCGATCAAGTTGGTCATTACTCACCGTCTTGGCAGGCATGATGTTTCTTGCGAAACCATCTTCCCTGATTCGACGACGAATCATGTTACTGGCAGCACTAGATGCTTCCTTGTTATGACCGTCTTCTGAGTCAGTGATATGATCGAGGATTTCTCGATTCAGAACTTCTATATTAAGATCTTCTTCCATCGTATTATCCTCCTGTGGTAAAGCGAAGTACCTTGGAATTGGCAGCTTTCGCTTCAGTGTTTTGTGCAAGATTGTCTGCGGCATAGTTGCCCGTA